>Ga0208181_1000244_pt1 | contig 33516 bp, 44 predicted proteins | sample MalvirDeepMed_s6_FD_184244 | JGI IMG/M metagenome (GOLD analysis project Ga0208181, IMG submission 184244) | Marine viral communities from the Global Malaspina Expedition - Malaspina viral metaG DeepMed_s6 (SPAdes) (version 2) | ecosystem: Environmental > Aquatic > Marine > Oceanic | place... | reverse complement strand
CGGGCCATGCTAGTTGCGGGCCTCAAGCCAGTCGGTCTCATCGGCGCTCAAGGCTTCCTGGGCGTCCACCAGACGCGCCGCCGCCAGCCGCGTGGTGTACAACTGCTGGGCATTGGCGACAACCGTACCGTTGGCCGTAAGATCGAACGCCAGGTCGGCGGCGATGCGGGCGGCGTAGGCTTCGACAAACATCGCATCGAAAAGCGTCGGGTCTTCCACCGTGTCAATATATAAAATGTTCAATGGCGCCGCTTGGTCGGTGAGAATTTTGCGGCCCTCGACCACCCATTCTTCCAATGTGTCCACCTCGATGATGCGTAGGCATCCACTCGGCCAGCTATAGGCGTTGGCATATTTCCATATCGGCGCCGTGGTGTCGGCGGCGACGGCCACCCGCTTGAGCGCAAAATTCCAGGGATGGTCACGCAACGCCTGGTCGCGGGACTGCTGATAAATTCGGTTACAGGCGCGGCCCTCTTTGGTGTTGTCAGTGAGGTCAGTGATTGGCTCTGCGCCGAGCCACGTCAGGGCGCGGTTTGAAATTGAGACGAATGTAGAGCTATCGGTCATGCGTCCTCACAAAAAAAGTTGTGGGAGAGGGATGTTGCCCCCTCCCACATGGGTGTCGGTTAGTCCAGAACGTAGTAGATGCAGCCATCGATATCGTCGCCGCTGCCAATCGCAGTGTCTTGCGAGGTGGCGCGGATGACAACGCCATCCTTGCTTTCGAAGACATACGTTCCACCCGTCAGAAGGTTTGCCGCGATGGCACCCTCAAGGGTGAAAAAGCCAACGGTATCGACACTCAAGCCGTTGATTAACCCGTCTGGATCAGCGGCGACAGCCGTCCCGCTGAGATCAGTATATGCATCCCAACCAAGGTCCAATGTGGCGGACGAGGTTGTCCAGTTCACATAGGCTCTGGAAAGATGCCCGAGAATACGCACGCGGCCAGGTGGCAGCTTGCCCAATGCTACGCTTGAAGTCGCATCGCCGGCGCCAGAGTTGGCGTGGGTGAAAAACATCACCCGCACCCGCCCATGCTCTTCCGTGGTCGCATTATTCACGACCGGCGTTGCCGTAGCGTTGGTGTATTCGTTGGATTTTTCTGTGGTAACAGCCATTTCAAAATCCTCCGTTAGGTCGGGTCACATTCGATGTATCCAACTTTCTCTTCCTCCATGCGAGTAGAGCCAATTGACATCGATGCAAAGACCTGGGTTGCGTGGTTCTTATCAGCCCGTTCCGAAATCTTGATCGTCGGTTGGGCGGCGAGGCCGAGCAACATTCCATCGGCCGCAAAGTAGAGAACTTTGTGATCCGAATTGGAATCAACTTCGATCCGCTCTGTGCGGATGAATTTGAATCCCAAAAACGTGTCAACCTCACCTTGGACCAAAGCTTTGACCGTGTTGTAGTCGGAGCTAGTGAGTTCGGTTATGGCTAACAAGTTCTGAAGCTGCTTGGCGTTTATCACCATGAAACGATCAATGTCAGGATCGACATCGTTCGCGTCAAGGTTCTGCTTGGCAGCGCGAAGCTTGCCGATGTTCAAACCGGTGTCAGCCGCGGGGCTGATACCAACCTGTACATCGACAGTCATGTTGCTGTCATAGCTGGTGGACGTTCCGCCGGCCACGCCCGTGTAGGCAGTGCCGTCCGCGGCATCGATAATCGCATCATCGATGGCGCGACCCATGGCGAACGCTGCCGCCTGGGCATAGGGTCCGGTGGGGTCGATCAATAAACGGACGCGATCCTCATCGTCGATGAGGTCTGCCCAATCATAATCGACCATGGAAACGCGCCGTCTTGCATGGGGCGTATCCATTCTCGGTGTGTCAGAATGGCGAGAAGTACGTTTCCGAGCGGCGGTACTCATCACACTACGGCTTTCGCCGCCACCCTCTCGGGCTTTGTGCGCTGGACTTTCTCTTCATCTACTAGAGATGCTTGCCGTCAAGTCTCTACACGTTCCCCATTGCTGGGGCTTCGCTCGGGATTAGCATTTCAAAGCCTTCCCCGAATTTGACAAGGTTTCAGCCGGATGTCGCCATCTGGCTAGGCAGTGTTATCTACCGATTTGCTCAAAAAAGGCATTCTTGCCCACCACGGTTTCAACGCGAACGGCATTCCGCAAGCGGGAGCCTTTCTGTTGAGAGAGATGGGCAACATTGCCAGCATACTGCTCGACCATAGCTGTGGTAATTTGAACAGACATGTGTCTATCCTTTCAGCTAGAGGGTTAAGTTTTGAGGTTGTCGGCGGGTTGCCCGCTATGCGGACCCATCTGCCCATGCGCTGGGTGGGCGGCGGGTCTATCCCCGCTGTCTCGCCGGGCCGGTTAGGGTTGTCCGACTGTCAGAACCACATCCTCGCCAAAGGCGGCTTTGTGGAGTTGTTCTAATTTCTCATTTAGCACACCGTATTCGGGATGTGCCTTGTCGATCAGCGCCGGGTTGGCGCGGAGCGTTGCGATCTGGTCCTTGGCGTCTTGCGGCGTTGTGCCGAATCCGGCCGGGGCGCCGTCCTTGAATTGCCCCGATTGGCCGAGCGCCATGCCGGCGCGGACAAAGGCATCGATCACGACCGGGTTGCGGCCGGCGCCGGTATCGACCAGCCATTGTTTCAGATCGTCGCCGCCAAACTGCGCGACCGCCTGGTTGCCGGCGGCGATGCGCTCATCGTAGGCGGTGCCATACTTGGCCTTGATTTCGGTATCCCATTCGGACAGCTTGGTTTCGCTGTCCTTAATGGCATTCTGGGTTTGCCCCATGGCCCGCTCGACGAAACCATCGTGCAATTTTTCGACCTGCCACGGCTGTAGCTTCGCATCGTGAAACATGACGCGCATGTCATCGGCCAGACCTGTGTCGTAGCCGTTGTATCCTTGCGGTGCATCCATCTTGTAGTCGGTGGCTTCCGCCGGGACGCCCAGTTTTTCCCAGCCGTCCCATTCCGCGATGTCGGCGCCATCGACGGGCAGCGTGATCTTGTCGCCGCCCACGGTGCTTTCCAAATTCACATAGCTTTTGAGCGCGTCATCGACGCCGCCCCAGCCCTTTGCCGTGATCAAATCCTGATACTCGTTGCCGGCCCAGCTTGCGCCGTCGCCGCCATCCCCACCCGGTATGTCTTCCGGGTTACCCGCCAATGCGGACCCTTCGTCAGCCATCGTCATTGTCTCCTTCGTCCAAGTTAAGTGTCATGTTGATAATTTTGTCTTCGTCCAGGGCCAGGATCGAAATGATGCGGCGCACCATGTCCATCGAGCCGGTGCGATGTTGCAGTTCGTCGCTATCGGTCACCCCATTGATCTGGAACAAACCGCTGGCCTTCATCAGGTCGTTGAGAATGACGCGCCCGTCAGGCGTGTTGAGGAAAACATTGCGGTAGCACTGCAAGATTTCCTGCTGAACCTTGGCTTGCGTCATGCCGAGTTATTTCTTTTTCTTCTTTCCATAAGTCATTTTCTTGCCGGAACGCTTGGCGGCGGCGCGTGCCTTGGCCTTCCCGGTGGGCGTATAGGGATAATGTTTCTTGGAGACCACCGGCATTGGAAACTCCTATATCTGTGGCGGCACCTGCGCCGCCGATGCGATCTGCGATACCTTGAGCGCGGCGTCGGCCGCTTGCGGTGCGCCCTGCACCATCGCCGCCATCTGTTCGTTTTGTTGGCGGGCTTGGCGGACTGCCGCGATCTCGTCCTTGCGCTTCATAATTTTCATCGGCGTGCCGTTGGTGTCGGCCAGGATGCGGACGATCTGGTCGTTGTCGAAATTGTCCATGACGCTGGGGTCCATCGCGGCGATGGGCTGCACCATTTCCAGGGTTCGCAGTATCGCCACGCCCTCTTCCGCCTTCATGGCGCGGGACAACGGCGATGTGTATTCGATGTCGTACTCGCCCTGCGCCTCGATCATGATGTCGGGCATCGGCGGCAGGAGTTGCTGCCGTTGCAGGATCGCCAGTTCGCGCTGGACAAGCGGTCCTAGTGTCTCTGCCTGTTGGCGACCGACCGTGGGGGCTAGTAGGGCGCCCTTTTCCTGGGCGCGGGACAACACTTCCGTGGCGGTCATCGAAGGTGTCTCGACCAGTATCTGGAACAGGGTTACGAGGAAGGCATCGTTGATTACACGGCGCCGCTGTTCCATCAGGTCCAAGCCGATGTCCACCCTCGCGCCGGTAAACAACGGCTGCACAGGAGCTTGGGAGCGGCCGTCCAACCGCGCAAAGGTGGACCCGCCCGGTTTTGAATTGACCGGGAGCAGGACGCCATCGTCGGCAATCAATAGTGGGGGATCGACCACCTTCTGGCCGGCGCGGATTACGGTTTTACTCATTTCGTTGAGCATCTTGATGTCGGGCAAAACCGTCATCGCCGGCGACCGTCCATAAACCTCGCTCGACGCGCCGGTGACATATCGGCTGGGGATGTAGGGCAGTTCTGAGAAGCCGCCCTCTTCGATCTTGTGCTGGGCATCGATCTCATAGTAGGCCGAGAACCACGGCAGATTTTGCTTGTCTTTCCTGACGGGGTCGCGGTCGGTACGCGGCATCACCACATGCAACAGCTTGACGCGGGCGTCCGGTTCCTTGTCGATCTTGGCCCGCATGGCGGTGGACAGGTCGCCGTCTTCGAACATCCGCATGACCTGGCGGGCGGCAAGGTCGAGAATACGGAAAACCGTGTCGATGTTTCCCATTTCATCTTCTGCGAGGAAACAGTTCATCAGATGGATGTTGCGGTAGCGCATGCCGGCGGCGGCATCTTCATCCACGAACAGGATGCCGTTGCCGAAGGCGCCGAGAGACATATAGCCTTCGTGCATCTGGCTGGCGAAGTTTGCCTTGGGCCGGCCGCGCCAGCGGAACAGGATGTCCTCGACGGCGTCGAACCACAGGCGGGCATCATCGTCTTGATCGATGTAGGGGTTGGATGCGCGCAGCGTATGCCAGCGGGCGCCGCGTGGCGTCAGCAAGCTTTCCACGGCCGCGGCGAACCTCTCCAGGGCCAGCGCCGCCGATGCGTCATATTGCAATGCGGTACGCTTGTCGCCGGCCGACCGTTCGCCGGTAAACTCGGCCGAGCGCGTCAGGATTCGTTCCGCGATCTCCTGCCAGTGTGACTCAAAGTTCGACCGAAGGCGCTTCATTTCTTCGAAGCGGCGGAAGATTTCGTCGGTATCGGTCGAGTTGATCATCTGTGTTTCCTAAACGCCGAGCGATGTGAATTGTTTTATCTGTGCCAAGTGGCGCCGATGGTCACTCGGCCAATTTATCAATTTGGTATTTGACAGGCCGGGATGCGTGACGGCGGGCAGCAGACTGTCAAGGATGCTGGGCGGTGGTGTGCCGCCGCCCACGGTCGATTGCGCCAGCCGCTGGGCCTTGGCGACACGGGCGCCGAGTGCGCCGGCGTTTCTGCTGATTGCCTTATGCTGGTTTAAAATATTCGGGACGCACATCACCGACCGCCCAATGTGCCGCCGCTGCCGAGCTTAGAGCCGAGAACGCCGCCGACATCACCCTTCACATTGATGTTGGCGATGTCGGGCGCTCCCGTGAGTTTATCTGCGGCCCAACCAGCGGCGGTAATGCCAAGGCCCAGCGGCGTTCCGATACCAGAGCCGAGCAATGCGCCGACAATGGCCGATCCCAAGCCGCCGGGACTGATGCCAACCGACGTGCGGCCGCTTGCTATTCCAGCGCCGATATCGCCAACAAATTCGCCAAACGATTCCGGTGCGAAACCCGCGTGGCCGGGTAGCCCACCTGTATCTTTGGTGTAGCCATAGGACTCTTGCCAACCCGGAGGGGCGCTTGGTGGGTCTTCTGGCAAACTAAAGTCCAAACTAAAGTCGGCCGTATTGATTGATGGCGGGTCCGGCGGCTCGTTATATGGAACATTCTCTTCCGTGTAGACGCCGAGATCGGCACCGCCGTCGCCGTCGCCACCACCACCCCAGCACATTATCCCAGCACTCTCTTGCCGACGCGGGCTTTGGTGGTGACACCGAGCGGGCCCGTCATTATGGTTGAGGCGCGGCCCTTGGCGAGAGCGGCACGGCGACGGCGGGCATCGCCACGCTTGCCGGCCTCTGGATCAGACGCTGACGGCGGCGGCGGCGGCAGCGGCATGGGCGGGGGCGGGGGAATTGCCGGCGCCGAGAAAAAGCACATCTTCACGCTCCAATCTAGAACTCGTTATCGAATAACAATGGTAAGTCTTGCCGGCCGACGAATAGTCTTCGACCGTTGCCTCTCGCTTAAAACCAAATGCTTCTAGCCAGTGATGGGCCGTGTCGTGACCATCCATCGACCAGCAATCCAGGCGCACCGGCTCATAACGGTTGATCTCAACCATCATTTGGCGGCGCACGAATTTGGTGACCGATAGCGCCACCTTGATCCACTGGTCAGTGGCGAACATCCAGACCGACCATACTTTCGGGAACCTCTCGGTGCCACCGAAGGCGACAACGGGTTGGCCGGCGAGCAAGGCGACAAATTTAATTTTCGACTGGCAACTAGCCGCCGCCAGGTTTTCCGGCGTCGGGTTCCACCAGTGCGGATAAATTTCCTCGGCGTCCAGCTGCCGCATGCGCCGCGCCACATAGACAACGTCGGCGTATGCGGCCGGGACTATCTCAACCGAACGCGCCATCGCCGCTGTCGATTACGGGGCGTCCATCCATCATTAATCCGGTCTTCGCCATCTGGGCGATGTCGGCATTCTCGTCGCCGTCTCGCAACCCCACGGCAAGATAACGAAATGCGTCGGCGAAGTGGCTCGACCAGTCATGGTTGGGCCGGCTGTTCCATTCGCCGGTGCGGTCATTCATGGTGCGGTGGTAGTGGCGCAGCGCCTTCAGCAGCGGTGCCGCGTTTCCACGGTCGAAGTAGCAGCGCGGTATCGTTCCCCGCACCGCCTCGATGCCGTCCATCACCGTCAGCTTTGCCACGACGGTCGGCCTGACCTTCATGGCTTGCAGCATTTCGTATCGGGACGAACCGGAACCCAATTCGCGCACCAAAACATCGTGCGGGAAATAGTGACGACCGTAGGTATAGGGGCGCTCCCGTAGCGTCTTGACGTAGTGGTGCAGCCCTTCGCCGCTGCTGTCGTAGGAGTCGATGATCCGTATCTCGTTCCGGTGAGTCTGGAAAAAAATTATTACTGTCGAATCCGCGACGCCCAAATCCCAGGCGGTGTTCACCTCAAGGTTGGGTTCCCACGGCACGTTGCCGATCTGGTCGTTGGCGTCGGCCCGGTCCAGGGCGTCGGCGTAGTATGCGCCGACCAGTGCGGCCGACCAGCTTACTTCGTATTCCTGGGCGAATTGCGAGGGGTCCATGGTGGCCCGCGCATCTTCCAGTTCCGCGGCTGGCAGGACGTTCGTCTCCGACGCCGGCATCCGCATGGCGAACCAATCGGGGGCGCCCTTTTCCACCTGCAAAATGGCGTGTTCGTAGATGTCCTTGAACTGGTTTTCGCCCCTCGGCGTTCCGATCCAGAGGCACGCCCCTGTTCCAAAGTCCGACAGGGCCGGCCGGATGATCTCGGGGTAGAGCCGCGCATTCATGTCGGCAAATTCATCGAGTACGGCAGCATCGAGGCGCATGCCGCGCAGGGCGTCAGGGTTCTCGGCGCCCAGCAACCAGATGCGCTTTCCATCCGGCAGGTCGATGCGGAGTTCGGCCTCATTGAAATTCACGCCGGGGATGACGCCGGCGTATTCGCGGAACATCGTCCACGCAATTCTCTTGGCGGCGCTGTAGGTCGGCGCGATATAGGCGCCCTGCGCGTTCTTGTTGGGGCAGGTCAGTATGCCTTGCAACAGCCAGTTGACCGCCATCGCGGTCTTGCCGAATCGGCGATGGCAAACCGCCACATTGAACCGCTTGGCGTTCTCATGGAACACCGCCTGGAACGGGCGCGGCCGGTACGGAATGATGATCGCTTGCGGCGCCGCTTTCCTAGCCATCGCTCTCCCCGCTCTCGCCCAGGAACATCAGAAGCACCCGCCGGTCGCCCTTGTGGCTGGCAACCGAATGCGCCCTATCAGCGCGAAAAAACTGCAAATCCCGGTATCCGAATATCGGGTTGTCGGGGTCTTCGCGAAAATAAAAGCCGCCACCGGTGAAGTCCCTGGCCGGGTCTGTCAACAGCACCCGCGCCGAAACCCGGCACCACGCCATGTGGCCTTTGTTGCCGGTATCGATGTGCCAGGGATGACCGATGGATTTCTGTTCCACCCGGCAGTAGGCCGGGTCGCTTGTGGATACATCCGGGAATACCTCGCGGATATGCCCGACCAGCCGGTCGATAACCTTGTGGCTGAATATCTTGTACTGGACCGTCGCCGCCAGGTCGGCGGCTTCGTCAACCGTTAGCGCGTTTGGCACCACGTTCATAGCTGTCAACCTGCGCCTTGCGGGCGGCGATCTCTTCCGGCGAACGGCCCTTGTCTTTAGGACGGCCCGTGAACTCCGTTTCCTTTTTTGCCTTCGCCTTCTTCTTGGGCGCGGGCCCGCTGGTCGATTTCGGCATCAACATGATCTATCACCTGTATGTTTTCGTTTACCGCATCCATGTTCCATCCGCATTTCGGGCAGGAACTCGGCCCGGTATCCCAGCCGATGACCATCGGGCCTTCGTGTGATACCTCGAGCTTTTGACGCGGCTGATAATGCGGCAGAAGTTTTTCGGCCGACCATTCGTCGTGCCGCATCTGCTTATCAGCCGCCATAATTTCGTCGCGGGTAGTCGCCGCCCGCAATTTGATTTCGCTTTCTTCCATTTTTATTTCGATGCCCATGACCCACGCGGCGCGGTATAGGTCATCAAAGGCTTCATCCTTCTGCCGGAAGCGAAGTACGGCCGACCGGTTCAGACCAATGTCGGCGCATGCCTGGAGTAGGGTGCCGCCGTTCGCCAGCGTATCGAGAATCGTCTGGCGTTTGTTTTCGTCTTCCGCCAGGACAGGGACGTTTCGCGCCAATGTTTGCACCTTGCAAAAAAAATGGACCGGCGCGGCGGCGGCGATCCTTAGTTTGTGCCAATCTTTCCAGGGAGAAGTTCCAATTGGCGGTGTCTAACGGAGAGAGGCGGGCCGTCAAAACCCACCCTCAACCCTCTTTACAGTATAATGATGGTTGGGGTCAAGAAAAAATACTATTCCGCCATCCGGTAATAATCCGCCAGACTTTCCAGCGCCAGCCGCAACGCCACCATGCCGTCACGATCCGGCCGGCCGGCACCCTCGACGCCGGTCCAGGAACCCGCCGTATGACCATGCCCCAGCACATGCACCAGCAGCGCACCGAGAGGCTTGCCGACTTCCTGTACGGCCGCATATATCCGTGACCGTGCAACATGCACCGCTTCATTATCGCCGGCAGACTTGTCAACCCGCACGGCGTCCATGTTCATCGTCGCATAGCGCGGCCCGATTCCAGCCCGCCAAAAATCTTGCTGGAACATATCGCCGGCACGGTACTGCCGATCGGAAATCGAGTGCCGGCGCCAATACATCATCAGCGCATCCGCCGTCGTATTCCGTACCCGCGTTGCGCCGGCAACGGCCGTCTGATCCTCAACGTAATCACCATGCCCCCGCGCCTCAGCGGTACCGTGGTCAAACGTCTGTGCAGATTTCTTCTTGCGTGGCTTCGCCATCCTGTTTTTCCTTGTTGCCAAAAATACGATCCCAGCCCGCATCGCCGACGGTGACGGGTTTAATCACCCCAGCAACTCCCGCCGCACCGCCAAGAACCACGCCACCAACACGCCAACCAGCGCAGCGGTGATGATGATATTGCCGACAGTGAGGATCAAAAAATAGGCCAAGCAATGCTCCTGTATTCCACAGGGACTCCAGCCTGGTCAGCAGCGGCGATGCCGAAAACCATCCCATTCGATACCCCCCGGTCAGTGTAAACAACCGCCGCTTCAGCAACGCCCAGCCATGCCAAGCCGGCGTCGATGCCAAGGCGCCTATCGGCAGGAACGGCGTCATCCAATATCCCCGGCTGGGTGTAAAGCAAATGGCTGGCAAGGGGCGCCTCGCCACGCTGCAAGGCGTCCCTGACACAAGCACGGGCATAGGCCGCGTTCGCATCAACATCGCCCGCATATGGGCTTTCTAGGATTACAAGGCGCATGTCTGTCATACGCCGCAAATCCCAGCGCATTCGTTGCCGAATAGGTTGATCTGCCCTTTGTCCTCTAGGTTGCGGAAATCCACTTCGCCGAGAGGCTTTAGGCTACGATGCATAAATTCCTTGTTCCGCATCCCGTTCCGCATCCCGTTGTCCGCGTCCACCGCGTCAGCAAAGCTGTCGGGGTCGTTCATTTTCATGTCACGCCACATGGCGTCATTATGGTATGGGCAACCAATACACGCGCTCTTAGCCAGCGCGCGGCCGGGGTAGTTCTCCGAGAACCATTTGACGCAGTCCCGGCGCGATATACCGGCGTCAATTAGCGGCCATATATTTTCGATGTAACCAATATTCGACGGTTTCATTCGCTGTGCTTCATCGGTTGAAATCCCGATCCACATTTGCGCGGCACCTTTGGGAATGCGCTTCCCGGCTGGATGGTTCAGCAGTTCTTTAACCTTGTCGCGGATCGGGTAAATTTTGTATTCCTTTGTGCATTGACGTCTCCCCATGCCGCCGTTTTCCGTAAAATACGGGATGCTCGCGAACCGCTTACTGCCGCCGCTTACTGCCGCCAATAAATCGGCGCGGATATCACCCTTGGAAACGCGGTAAACCGGAAAGGGCAGTTGCGTTTCCAACCAATCTAAATGACTGTAAATCGCTGTCGGCTCCCATTTCGTATCCGCGAATATCGCCGCATCCGGCATAGGCGTAATTTCCCCCTTCGCCGCCATCAGTGCCATCGTTGACGATTGCACGCCCGCGCCTAGTGAAATGATGTTCATCACTTGCATGTCAGATTGGTCCTGCAATTAGGTTGGCCCAAAGGCGGGTTCTGAAAATTGGCCTCGCAATTGGATGAGGCTCCCTATCGATACCAGTAAGGGCCGCGGCCGGCGGGGTACCCGTCCGATATGACCCCCCCCCCACAAAAAACCCCAGATTCCTGGGGAAAACAGCCGATCGATGCCAGCCTGTCAAACAGCCAGTCGAACGTTAGCCAACGTGACAGATGTGGGTAGGAGCATGGGTACAGGCCAACCCATGCATAGAGAATGGCTGTCACCAAGGGATTTAGGCCACAGTTCGAAGGATACCATAGGCTTCTAACTAAGGCGCGGTGCCGGGGTTGCGCGGGCGATGGCGGCGACACATCTACATCACACATCACCACCATCACCTTCCCCCTTCGATCACCCACAGCATCAGTACCAGTCCGACGCCAGCGGCGATGATGTAGATGTACGTTTCCATCAGAACGGTATATCGTCGCCAAGATCGTCAGCCCGATCGTTGGCGCCATTACCATTACCATTGCCCTTGGCCTGGACATGGTCGGCCGGCTGGTAGTCCTGGGTGTCATCGAACACCACGATCCGGCATTCCAGTTCGCCGCTATCATTCATGGTCATCAACGGCAATGCATCCATGGTGATGCTGAAGCCGTCCTTGCCTTTCATCGGCCACATGACGCCGACTTTCGTCCACCACGTCTTGCCGTCCTTGCCCTTCCGCGGCACTGCTAGTCTGTATCTATCTGCCATCGTCCTGTTCCTTCTTGCATTTGCATGTGACCATCGTTGGAAACATCGCGTTAGTCCTAAAGTCTGGCACCTTGCCGGTATCGTCGCAGCGCGGGCAGGGCGCCTTCACTTTGCCAGCATCTTTTGCCTTTCCCATCGTTCAGTCCTTTCTAAGTGCATTTGAGATCACACCATTGAAGTGACCAGCGATGCTGCCGGCAACTTGGTCTGGCCCTGCCATCAGCGCATCCAGCTTGAACTGCCGCTTGTCCGTTCGCCATCGCAGTTCTGTCGCCAGGTCGGCCCAAGCCGGGAACCAGATATTGGTGTCAGCGTAGGACCGCAAGACATAGGTCACGATGTCGGCAGGGAAGCGTGACAACTCATCCGCATAGACTGACATCATCATCGACAGTTCCGCCTGTTCCATGTTCCTCGACTTGGTCATCACCTTGAGGCGGGTCAATTCCTTCACCGCTTCGGCGCGAGGCAACGGCATCAATGATGCGGCCAGGATCGTTATCGCATCCTGGCGGTCCTGGGTTGGGATTGCTGTCATCAAAATGTATCCGGTCAGCATGTAGTCCTTGTCCGTCTGTTCCGCCAGCGATTGCGTCACGGATCGAGGTAGTGATGCTTGCACTTTTTCGTCCATTATTGCCGGCGGCGTTGTCAAACTCGATTGACCGCCGAACCCAGTTTCTCCACGTTGCCGGCCAGTCGAGTTTGGTTCCACCGCGCCCGACACTGCCAGCCCAGTAGTCTTTGAACCTGTTGATCTGGTCATGGGTTTTCGTTGCTCCTATGAGATTACATGCGAACTGATATTCTGTATCGGATGGTTGCCATTCTTCCGGCAGTCTCGTTCCTCTTTTCTTTTGGCCCCCCGAAGGGGGGGTTTTCTTATTCTTATGTCTTGTCTTAATAGGCATAGCGATAGCATCGGTGGTTTCTATAGATATCAATGGGTTGTCTTGGTCACTCTCCTGTTCCAACTTCAACTTTAACCCCTTAGCTAAGGCCTTAGCTGGGGGGTTAAGTCGTGCTTTGCGCCACCTGTTCTCTGCTGCAACGCGGGCCTTTTCGCTCCGGTCGTGGCACTGTTGAAGGGTAGCTTGGGCGCTGGTCGGGACGATGTTTCCATCGACTATTTCGATCTTGCCGGCGTCGATCAGGGACTGCCTGACGCGGCGCCATGTCCTGGGGTCGCACGCCAGATCGTAGGACCGTTTGCGCTTGTCATCAGGCAGAATGCCGTCCCTGGAAATGTACAGATCAAGAAGATCGCAGTAGGCACCGCGCTCATCCAAGGATAGTTCGCGGGTGCCGACGATCCAGTTGTCGGGATAGCGGAGATATGACTTAGCCATTAATTTTCTCAAGTTCTTCTATTTCAGCCAGCTTTTTTAACTTGTCTACACTCCAATAAACCATGCCGTGTCGGCCCCAATTATCTGAAATATGGCTTTCGTTGTTAGTTAAATATTCAAGGCTCTGGCCGAACAATCCCGTGGGACAATGCGGCGGGGATCCCCAACCCAGGTCACTGTCCGATGGCCTGTTGTTTTCATGTAGAAACAAGAGCCAAACAGGGACGGAGGATATTTCCATAACGTCTTGGTAATCGCGGTAATGGTTTATGTCGATGCCTGTTTCCCAATTCGGAGGATTGCCGTTGCGAAACCAAGTGAAGGCCGATTTTCGCTTCGCTTCCACCCAAGTTATGTCGGGGAAAATAAGCATATCCGGCGCCGCAAAATTATGGATGGGAGTAAAGAATTGCGGCCCTTTGCCGGTGTTAATCTCTTTTTCGTAGACGGGCATTACCGATTTACCCAAAGACTTGAGCCACGCGGCGATTTTACCCTCGCCGATTTGCCCGTATTTCAATGATTGCTCGAAGTTCACGGCATCCTGCCGAGTACAACGCCGATTGACGAAAATCTATCGGCGAACGCCGCGGGGTTCTTGCCAAAATAAAAGAACGCTTGCCCTTGTGTCGGCGAACAAACATTGCCATTCGCATCGGGAAACGTGATTCGGCCACGCGTAAAACAAATGGCGGAACAGGAGTTTGCCGCAAGGTGAAACCATTTCGTATCGGTATAATTATGGGTGAGAAGTATTGCCGCCGTGAGATGCCCGGAACCCCATTCCTTGGTGAGCTTTTCAACGAAATGAGTTATCAGCGGTTGAGCATATGGCGGGTTCAGCCAAACGCGGCCATGCCATGGCAGAGCTAAACCATCATCCGCCGGGGTGAAATGCTCGGCGGCTTGAACCGTTTCCTGCGCAACATCGCTACTGGCCGGATCGAGATCGATGGCGCCCATCACATCGCGTGCGGCCTTAATATATTTCTCTGGCGTGTACCACTCGTTATTGCCGCTGTTGACGGCGCGGGGATAGAGAACGCTCGGCGTCTCGCAAACCTTGATGCAGCGTGCATGGGCTTTTTCAAGTTGTTCGGCAAATTTGGTTTCGCTTTTGAGGCGGGAACGCCACCGCGAAACCGTCATAAGGTCCAGGCCAAATTTTTCGGCCTTAACACCAATAACCGGTCTGTTATCGGTGTTTCTTACATCACCCCCACCCTTGTCTTTTTCCTGCCCATCCCACCAAATAACAAAGTCTCTCTGCCCCGTCAGCTTGGCGACAATAGCCGCTTCAAGCGCCGTGCTGTCCTTGGCGCGTGCGTAGTACTTCTCCGCTGCCTCGGCGACGGCGATGGCCTTCAAACCCTTGTCAGGATCGTAATTCGCTACATCTTTCGATGAATTTACGGTGGTTATTTCACTCACCCTGCCACTCCATTTCCGCTACCCTGCCATCCATCCAGAAATAATGCTCAATCGTCCCCGCGGCATACGGGCCCGTGCGCTGTTTTTCCCGGCCATGAAGGCAAGCCTGTTCCGCGGCTCGTCTTCCAGGCGGCACCGCTGGGCTGGTGCGCCAGTATTTGCCGATGCCTTGGGCCGCAACTTCGTTTGCATAGCGGTTCGCCTCTTCACGTGTCATTATTATCGCGGCCCGAGCGGGCGCGGGTTGACGGAGGACAGAAAACCGCCAACCCGCCCGCCTCGCCTGGCGGAACCGTTACCCCCGGTGTTGGTTCCGCCGGCGCTGCCTCTAGGATGATTTGCAGCCGGCACAAGGCGTTCCAGGCAGTGTGCGCCGCGTGGGGCAGGGCGCTGCCGGGATCGTCGGCCTCGCCGCCTAATTCGGACAGCAGATGCCGCTGCATGGCGTCGGTATACCGCTCCAGCTTGCCCTCTACGGTGCGCCAGCCGCCGTCCTCATACTTTTCGGCACCGTGGGTCCAGACCGCGGCGACGGCCGTCAGGGCGCCCGCAAAGTCCGCCATCATGGCGCCGACACGCGGCTTGGCCGTGTCGTATTTGACACCTTTGACACTAGTCATATGGAAAGACCGTTATGATTGTCGCCGGCACCGGCAGGTACAGCTTGGCCGCGTCGAGGCGCACGATCTGGGCATCATCTTTGTAGACCACGCCGTTCAGCGCGTCGGTGACCAATTTGACAAGATTATCTAAATCCGGGGTCGAGACGTGCGGCAACCATCCCTGACGGGCGTCCTCTTTCTTTGCCTTCGTCCACGACTTTGGAATTTCCATCCCGAAAGACAGCATGATGTTGATTGGCTTGGTGGTCGGGTCTTGGTGGAACTCCAGCGCCACCAAATTTCGGATGCGTTCCTCGGCGGCGGCGGTCTTCGCCGGCGTGTAGGTGCGGCCGCGGCTAAAGCGTGGCCGGCCCTTGGCAACGGGCGGGCCGTCGATGGTGAAATCGGCGAGGGGATGGCGTTTCATTCTTCGCCCCGCCAATCCCGCGGCAGATTGATGACCGCCTTGACCCGATGCTTGAGGTGCGCCGTCAACGCATCCTCGACAATGCTGGTCACCGTCACGCCTTCACGCTTTGAAATCATCTGCGCGCCTTCAATTAACGACGGCTCAAGGCGCAGAAAATATGGGGTTTTATTCAATGTGGTATTTTTTTTCAAAAAACTTGCTCTGCCATGTTGACATGCAAGATATACATCGGCTATATATACACCGTCAACCGGGAACGAACCGGTCACTAAAGCAGAAACAACGGAGAAAACAGATGGCAATTATCAAAACCGCCGGCAGACAACATCCCCAATATAAAGAACTAAAAGGGCAAGTCTTGGACACTTTGCCGCTTACAGATGAACTGGCAACTCATATCGCTAGTCAGCACTTGGTCGTGTTACGGGCTTGGGAAATTACCAAGGCACTCCAAGGGGGAAAACGTGTTTCAACCGGCGAATATCGTTACCAAGCATCATAATTATATGCCCCCAGCCCCCGGCTATTAAATTAGCGGGGGCTTTCGGGGTAGGTAAACAGAACGGAGAAAAGCAATGACGAGAATAATCAGAACCCCAGAACTACTCGGCCCCGTTGGCGATATCACACCCAAGCCTTGGGGCGATGACCCTGATTGGTGGAAACTGGAAATGGCTTGGCGAAATGATTATGACAATCAGCCCGGCCCGTCCACCTACTTCAAAAACGGATATTTCAGAGAGGGCGATATCGTGCATGCGTCCAATGGCGTCGGGCGCATAGTGAGTATTTTCTCGGAATACAGTGATTATTCCGGCGAGTTCCGCCCCAAATACAAAGTTCAGTATGTAACCAACAAGGGCGAATGGTCGAAGGTCTGGCAATATGAATACATCGGCCTCATGCAGTACGCTTATGCCAAGGCCGGCGATCCCCTCGCAACTGCACAAATAAACGGAGAAGCCTAATGTCAGAACAGTACGCCAGCGGCATCGAACACACAGGCAAGTACGTTGCCTATTACCGTGTCAGCACCTTGCGGCAGGGCGCCACCGGCCTCGGCATCGACGCCCAACGGGAGACCGTGCAGCGGTTCCTCAACGGCGGCGACTGGAAGCTGGTCGGCGAGTTCGTTGAAACCGAGAGCGGCAAGAAGAATGACCGGCCGCAACTCGACGCCGCCATAGAGCTTTGCAAGAAGACCAAGGCAACGCTGGTGGTCGCCAAGCTGGACCGGCTCTCACGCAACCTCGCCTTCATCACCAACATGATGGATAGCAAGGTGGACTTCGTCGCAGCCGACAACCCGCATGCCAACCGGCTGACCCTGCACATCCTGGCGGCGATGGCCGAATATGAGAGGGATCAAATTTCCGAGCGCACCAAGGCGGCGCTGGCGGCGCTCAAGAAAAAGGGCGTCACCAAGGCCGGCAAGAAAATCGACCGCCTCGGGCAGCAGGACAGCGCCGTGCTGCGCAATATGGGACACAATGGACGCGCCACGCAATCGGCTATCGCCCAGCAGTTCGCTGAAAATACCTTGCCCATCATCGAACAGATTCAAGCGGCTGGCTTGAAAACCCTGCGCGAGATCGCCACCGCCCTCAAGGCCCGCGGCATCAAGACCTCGACCGGCCGCGCCAACTGGCACCCGCAACAGGTCAAGTCAATTTTAGACCGGAAGGGGTAGGGGTGACAGGAATGATTAGGGAACAACCAAAACAGTGCATTGCGGCATTTACACGGGCCGTATGTTCTGATAATGTTCCAAACGGCATATGAGGGCGGCGCCGCGCAAACGAGCGCCACCATATAAAAACGGAGAATAGGGAATGCCCAAAAAAGAAAATCGGTTCTTGCTTAATTCGCAACAGGAACAACTCCGCGCCCTGCGACTGATGGGAACATCTGGCGCACGGCTGGCGATACCGCTATTACACACCGATCATGTTAGAAATGCCGCCAATGTCCTGATGGAACTGGCGCAAGTATTGGACGAGATCGCCGGCCGGAAGAGGCAGACCAACGTGAACAAAATGTTCGACGCCCGCGTTACCGTATATGGCGCCAATCAGGTGCTTAAATCTTACGCGGACGGCGATATGAAGTGGCTGGCGGGAGAAACCGACAGCCGGCTAGACAAGTGGTGAAGGGCCACATTCAACCTAACTGGAAGGAGTGGAAGCATGAGATGTTGTCGCATAATTTATAGTGAGGATAGAACGGAGCCAATCATACAATTTGTGAATTGGGTCTGGGGTTCAATCCTAGCAGCAGCGTTGATTTTTATCGCCTTGACGGCGGCGCTGGTGCTGCTATCGGTTTTTGAGGTCTGATCATGGACCTCTTTGACCGATACCCGGCAGGACCGGGAGTGGCGACCGTTGATACATCAATCGACGCCGCTGAACAAGTGCGGCCGCGGGTCAGCACGCTGCGCGAAAAGTGCCTGACGGTGCTGTCGCGTGGTGGCTTTACCGCGGACGAAATCGCCGACCGGCTGGGGGAAAGCATCCTCACCATTCGCCCCCGTGTCACGGAACTCAACAAACTTGGAATGATAAAGGACACTGGCGCCCGCCGGCCCAATTCGTCGGGCCGCAAAGCCATCGTCTGGTGTCATGCCGATGGTTGGAAAAGTAACGGTAAAGCCATCGTCTGGTGTCATGCCGGTTGAGCAATATTGGGCTGTCAAGCCCGCTGACAACAACCCTAAAACATACACAACAGGAGCCATGAAATGGTTGGAAAAGTAACGGACGATAAACAGATGAGTGTTTCACGACTGCCCGCTCTATTGGGGCATTCGCCCTACAGTAGCCGCAATGAGGAACTTCAATATTCGAGGGATGCCATCGCCGGCACCCTTGAACCTTGGGCCGGCAACGAGGCAACAGGCTGGGGGAATACACTAGAGCCGGTCTGCATCAAGATCGCCGGCGAACGCCTCGGCGTGGACCGGCTGGTGACCGAGATCACCGAGCCGTACATCCACCCGGAACTCCCCCTCCAGGCATCGCTCGACGCTGTCGGTGAGTTCGAGAAACCGGTGACGTTCGTCACCGATCCCGACGCCGGCATCTATGTGGTCGGCGCCGACATCATTACCCTGGACGGCTGCGGTTGCATCGAAAACAAGGTCACCTCGGTGCGGCCGGAAGACGTGCCGGCGCTGCATCGCGGCCCGATCCAGGCGCAGGGTCAGATGATGTGTTCTGGATTCAAGTGGGCCGCGGTATGCGTCCTGTATCAAGGCATCGAAATGCGGATATTCCTGTTCGCGCCGCACCCTGGCACCGTCGCCGCCATCTCGGAAGCGGTGCTGGATTTCGACCAGCGCCTCACGACGGGCGAATGGTACGATCTGGAACGGGCCCACCCCGGCGATGCGCTACTGCTGTACCCGGAAGCAGATGAGGAGGTGCCGATCATCCTTGAAGCAGAATGCGCGACCTTCGCCAAGGCCATAGTAACTTCTAAGGAAGCGATCAAAACGTGTGAACAGGTGATAGGTGACGCAAACCTCGCGATCCAGAGTTATATGGGCAACCACGGCCTCGCCAAGTGCGGCGCCTACGAGATCAAGTGGGGGATGCGAAACATGAAGGCGCAGCCGGAAAAGACCACGCCGGCCAAGGCGGCGAAGACTGTCCGTTCCAAGACGGTAACCGTGAAGGAGGTGGCGTGATGGGTATCCCAGCAACCACCGGCATGCTGACGCCGACCACGTTCGAAGGCGCCGTCAAGTTCAGCGAGACACTGGCGTCGTCATCGATGGTGCCGGCAAACTTTAAGGGAAAGCCCGGCGATATCCTTGTCGCCATCCAATGGGGCAGCGAAATAGGTTTGCCGCCGATGCAAGCCTTGCAGGGAATTGCCGTCATCAATGGAAAGCCGGCCATATATGGCGATGCCATGATGGCGCTGGTGACCAGCCACCCAGAATATGGCGGGCATCAAGAAAACATCGAAGGGGAAGAGGCTACTTGCACGATTGTGCGGGTGGTAAAAAACCGAGACGTTGTCACCACGCGGACATTTTCTGTCGGTGATGCCAAACGCGCCAACCTGTGGGGGAAGGGCGGTCCCTGGAAGCAGTATCCAAAAAGGATGCTGGCGATGCGGGCGAGGGGATTTGCGGTGCGCGATGCGTTCCCCGACGCCCTCAAAGGCGTCATCAGTGTAGATGAGGCAGAAGACTATCCGATCAAGGATGTCACGCCGCCGGTGAACCCGCTCGACGCCATTGCGGCGCCGAAACCGGGAAAAAAGGCCAGCGAGGTTGAGGCCACAGAGGCTTCAGAGGTGGCCGATGGCCCTGGGGTGCCGGAAGATACGCAAACGCTTGAGGCGTCCTCTGAGACGCCTGTCGAGGAAATGGACCCCGATGCCCCGGCGTGGGAGTTGGTTATGCCCAATGACGGCGAGATCGACGCCTGTGGGTCCGTATCCGAGTGGATCGCCACGTTCACCGACGTGGTCAATCGCATCGCCGACGATGGCGAATGCATTTTCACTGTTCGCCGGCACGATATCGCCGCGTTCAAAAAGAAAAACAACGACACCATCGCCCGTATTAAGGATGAGGCTCCAGCGATGGCGGAACAGCTTGCCAAGGACTACAGGCGGCTGATCCGCATGCTGTCGGCGAAGGCGAAGGAGGCGGGAGAATTGAGTGCCAAGGCGAAGGAGGCAGGGGAATGAGGGCGGGCCTGACCAAGCAGCAGCGGCGGTGCCTGGAGTTTATCGATGGATACATCGATGCCAATGGCAACGCGCCAAGCTATGAGGATATTCTCAATGGTATGGGGTTGGCGTCGAAGAGTGGCGCCTCTCGGCTGGTAACCGCATTGGAAATGCGCGGCTATATTACGCGGTTGCCTCACCGAGCCAGGACCATCGCCATCGTCGCAGATGTTGACACAGAGGTGCCAAAGCTGCGCCAGATCGCCGCGGCGGCGAAGATATATTTTCAGGCCCACGATGCCTGGCAAGTGTTTCGCCAACGCCATCCACATCACGCCGACAACTCAGAGTACCACGCGCCGCTGGTATCGGAACGGTTCAATAGGCTAAAGGAACTGGTGCAATGAAAGGGAAAGCAAAATGGATATCGTCATCGGCATCATCGCCATATTGATCATGCTAGTGTCTTTGTAAATTCCAGCGCCCGGTTTCAATACCGGGCGTTTTTCTTAGCTATCGATACCGGGAATTTTACCGCCTCGCCACTGGGAAATGTAGTACCACAATGACCTCGCGGTTTGGACCAGACACCCACGCAACCCCATCATGATGAACGCGGTTCCTGGGCCAGCCGCAACCAGAACGATTTCGTCGGCGACAACCGTGGACAACGGCGGTGACTTGTTGAAGGCCGCGATAAATACCTCTGCATCATCGCCGGTCAATATCGTCGGATCGACGCCCGTCTGCTTACGCGCTTCTGCGCGCACCGTTGCCATGGTAGACGTGGCACACACCTCCACCGGCACTGGCACCGCCACCGGCACCGACGTGACGTTGGCCACGCATGCACCCAAAATTGCCGTGAACATTGCAGCATGGAATATCCGCGGCATCGGTCAACTGCTAAAAATTTTCATCCAGAAACAACTCCCGCTCCATGGATCGGCGACGAACAAGCCCGCGGTAAATACGCCCAGCGGCGCGGCGCCACCATTGAAATTCATCGGCCGCATCGAGCCTGTGTCCACGGTTCAGAGCCATGCGGAGTTTTGATCTTTGCAGGTTCCCGGCGCCGACATTGTAGGTAAAAGAGACCAGACTGCTGAACTCGTTCGCGTTCAAATCCACTTTGACCAGACGCGAGACAAACCCTTCCGTAGCCACGACATCGCGTTTGAGAAAAGCCTCTGCATCGGCCCGCGTAATCGGCGCCAGGTCCATCGTGAGAGGTCGATTATCCCAGCCACGGGTAGTGCCATGGCCCACAGTAACAACGCCGCCCACATCCAAATACGGTCGGCGGCGGAAACCTTCGCATATTTTGATGATGTGAAGTCCAGCATCATTTGTTTGCATTTCGACCGAACCTACGGTCGCCAAACCAGAACGAAATTATGGCGGCGAAAATTGCCATGAAATCCTCATCGAGTATCTGGCGCAGGGCGTCGATGGTGACGCCGTCCTGGCGTATCAACAGGAACGCGATGGCGTATGTGATGATGCACCACTCTATGACGAACAAGTAAGTGACTATCGGCCTCACTGAGGAACTGAGGTTTATGAAGAACTGAGATGCCTTGCGTACCACGCTGGCATGCTCTTTATGAACCGCCTCGATCTCGCGGATGTTGGCTTCGATGGCGGTCTTGTCCAGTTCGATCTCGGCTTGCGCCCGCATAATCTGAAGCTCATGGATTTTATCAGATTTATCTTGAAAATAATCCATGACCTTGGGCAGGAACGATGTTCCAAAACCCAGCAGTGATCCGAGAAGTGTCAACAATTCATTTACTCCTAAGATATGTTAGATACCTGGCGCCGGTCTTGATGTCGGCGAATGGGTGGATAAATTCGGTTGCGCTTTCGGCCTTGGGATCGATGACCAGCATGACGGATGCGCCGTGCCGATTGTCGCGAAACTGGTGGATTGCCGCCCACGCATCGATCCACTTGTAGCCACGCGCCCGCATCATGGTTACCCAGCGCCCATCATCAAGTTCTTCCTGGGTGATGGCACAGTTGTGATGGTGGCCGGCGACATATACATCGGCGTTTTCTTCCCAAAGCGCCGCACGTTTCTGACCGTGTAGCTTGTTGTATATGCTGGTGCCTTTGTGGTTGTGCGCCGCGTCGATACGCGCTTCTTTGCCGTTGGGGAACACCAGCTTAAATTGCGCCCGCCAATCCAACATAGGTATCTGGTGGGCGTTCAGTGTCTTGATGTACGCAGCGAACTCGCCATCCATCAGATCGTGGTTGCCCATCAACCAGATCAGCCAAGGCACACCACTCTCTTGTAGGAACCACCGAGCCAGGCGATGCTCTGTCTCGCGTGAGCTGTCCATCTCCGCGTAAAGTCTTATGAGATACCCGCCCCACCCGTTGGTCGTGTCGCCCAAATTTACGGCATGCATCCCCGGCGTGAGCGCCATGGTCTGGCAATCCTCGCGCAGCAGTTTGATGTTGCAACCCGTGTCGCCGATGTGCGGGTCACCAACAAAGGTGAGACCCATCGGCTCGTTGGTCGGCATCCTGATGCTGAACCATTTGAGCGCGGCATCATGTTCCAGCCGCTTCTCAAACCGATGCTCCATGTGGTCGAGGATTTCCTCGGCCTCGATATCTTCGTCTGGAAATATCGGCAGGGTAGGGGTGGTTGGCGCCGCATCAGGCACCCGCAATAGGCGCTGAACTTTTGATCTGTTCATGCCCATCTTTTCGGCGATGGCATCCATCGTCATCGTCTCATACAAATGCTTCGCCGTCACCACATCTACATGATCGGACGTGAAAATTCGAGCCATCTAACCGATCTGGCCCTCGATCTTGGCAAGCCTCTCTTTCGTATCGATGCTTAATTCTTCAAGCTGGGCCCACAGACGCGCCGTGCCATTGTCATACTTCAGGCTAAACGCTTGAATGCCGGATTTCAGTTCGCGCAAATCCTGGGCCATGCCTTTGATCTCGGCAGCGATGGTGGCGGCGGCAAGCTTATCAGCCAGCAGCGAATCAATCGCCCTCTCATGGCGACTTAGCTTATAGCGGCCCTCACCGATGGCGACGGCGGCGGCGGCGACCGCCAGCAAAAAGCGCCAGTCTTGAAGCAATTGTTCCAACATACTGTAGGCTACAACTTGGGGTTATTAACCTTGACTGCATCGCAACAAGCAATCCAGTCCACCATCTTGCTATCGTCGCCCTTCTGCGCCCAATAAACGGCGTCGGCAAAGTCGCCCAGATCAGGATATTCAGCGCGACGATCATCTTTATATTTGTGGTTGGCGATATAATCAGCCATATCAGCCTCGGCAGTGGCTTCCTCGGCGTCTCTAACAGCGTTCTCAGCGGGGAGCATATAGCACATGATCCCGTGGCGCGGCGAATGGCGGCGGTTGGCATCGACGTTATCCATATCGACAACCTCGCGCCCTTCGGCGGCGATGGCCAGTAGCTTTTCTTCTCGCGTCATATCGCTTGCCCTTCCAACAAAATTTTACCACTGGCGATGTTGCCTGAGGAAAATGCAAATTTGATATTGTCGATATCGTTCCCGCCGGTGACGTTATGCCCTGCGCCAACCCAATGAGAGGCTTGAGTGCTAGCGGAGAGAAACATTCCGTTGCCGGTCCAACCCACATTGTCAGTGTTAACAGGACGAATAATGTTAATGACGAAATTGCCTCCCTCGGTGGCGGCGTTGCCCCAGGTGGCGGCAGACCGCCCTGTCAAGATGAAGGTATCCGCGTTATTTTCTCCATGAGTATCGGCGGCGACGCCGACAACAAGCCCCTGCGCACCCCAATAATACCCGCCACTCAGCCAAGCGGAACCACCGTCAACTGAGTAGGTCATCTCCAGTGAAACGGCATCCGTCGCAGGTAGTAAATTCGCTCCCCAGAACCGGAAATTCTTATAAGTGGTATTATCCAAGTCGAAATTAAGATTGGCGGATGCAGAAGCGGTTTGCTCCTCAATCACCGTCCAGGCGCCACCGCCACCGGGCGCGCTGGCCGCAACTTGGTACGATATGCAGCGATAATCGCCACTGGCATATTCATAAAATACGGCAACATCACCAGCGGCTGTCGTGATATTCGCAGCGCCGGGCAGAATTAGGTCGGTGCTATGATGTGTCAAAATTAATGCGGCGTCGAACTGCACCACAATCATCGAACCGATGCCGGTCGAGGCCAGCGAGGTCACGGTCGTGGTGCCAGTTACATCGACGAATGTCCCATCTTTAACCAATGGCAATGACGTTGCGCTGGCGACATCGGCGCCGACGTTGAAGCGAACCAAATCCTTTAGCTGGATCAGGCCGGTGCCTTTGGACTCGATCACGGCATCGATAGCGGCATCATCCCCTGCCGGTCGCAGTATTGGCCCCCCCCCGCTTGCTTGGTTCTCGATATTCCAATGATTGACCGCACTGCCATCTTCCGTGAACGTCAGCAATTCGCGGGTGCCGTCACCGATTGCCTGTCCGTTCACGTCAAGCTGTCCGCCGAGTTGCGGGGTCGTGTCCGCCACAACGGAAGTGGCACCAGATGGGTGAACGTGGTCGCCGCGGGCGTATGTGGTCGCCGTGCCGGCAGCGCCGGTGCCTTCGATAATCGGCGTGGCATCTGATGCCGCTATGGCGCCGATGCTGGCAACGGTAATATTTTCCAAGGCGTTGGCTGAACTGTTCCAGGCCAGCAGTTTCGACGCGGCCGGTTCCGGCATAGCCGTCGAGGCACCACCCGTGTAGGTGTCGGGAAATGCGAACGTCAGGGCAATGTCGGTTTCATGCTCTTGCAGGATCATTATCGCCCGATCTAACGCCGTCTCATGAGTGTTGGCCGGGAAGGGGTCATTCTCGACATAGTCGGTGGTTTGTGTTTGGGTGGTATTCCGCCGGATGTGCCACTCGACCGTGGACGCCGGCGCCGTCACGGCAATGACCGTGCCGGTCGAGCCGTCGCCGCCGGTCACGGTGTAGTGACTGGTATAACTTTTGGTTGTCTCGGCACCTGTTGCGATGACGCGCTCGACCACGACCAGTTCCGATGTAGAACCTGTACCCTGGAACGCGAAGCCGGTCGCGAACTCGGTCGCGGAACCGTCGCCGGTGACGCTGGATGTGGTGGTGGTTGCTGTTACGGTCATTGTTCTAACCTCTGTTCACGGTCATCAAGAATCATGTTGATCATTTTGGTTATCGTATCCGCATGTTCACTGGGCTTTCCCATGATTTCTGACGAGTATTTAAAAAGATATCGCTGGTGGCGGCGGCGGCGTTTTCTCCATCCTTCGTCCAGCAGCCAATCCTGGGCGTCCTTGCGACCATCCATGATGGCTTGGTGAAGTAGTATCTTCTTGTGTTCGTCGGACTTGCTCGTTCTGTATTCCTCGGTCAGCAATTCGGCCTTGGCACGGGCCAAGCTGAATTGGCCGGCCTTGACCCGGTAGTCATAAAGTTCTTTCGCCTGTAATTTTACGTCGGTCTGTACGGTGGGTATCACTTCGCCGGGAACATCCATTCCAAATTGTAAGCGGTCCATTTCGGCGTCCACCGGGTTGGGTTTCTCGGTAGACGTATAAAAAGGATTGATCATGCCGGTGCCGTAGGGCCCGGTTTCATAGACAACGTGCCGGCCCCACAGATCAACATCCGGTTGCAGAATAGAAGAGAAACCGGGAACATCTTGTATCAGAGCATCAAGCAAACCCCGCGTGTATCTAAGTTCTGGGTCGAATTGCCTCTCGATGTTGGCGCCAATCCGCGGCATTATAGTCCGCATGAAATTCTCAATGGCAGCTTGCCCGTAGCGTTCCGGGTTCTGGATCACGTCGATCAATTTGCTAAAGCCTTCCATATAGGTCTTGCTGGTGACGTTCTTCGCCAGCGCCACGGCAAGGGACGTGACGATCTTGTCATACTTGCCGGTGTCGTATACCTGACCCGCAATCGCGGTGAGGTCGGCGGCAATGCCAATGACCGTAGCGAACGGCTCAATCCGCTTGTACGAATAATATCTGTCGCCGATCTTGATGCTGTACGGTTGCCACCCCTGCCGCGTCAAATTTTCGCGGAGGACGGCGTCGGACGGGCCACCGCCGGTAATGAAGCCGGCCCTCGCCAACCCGGCCACGCTAACCATGGTCGCTGTCCCGAGCGCAACCCGCGCCTTCGCCAGGTCAGCCGCCTCGCCGCCTTGGGCGATGGCAGTCCTGTACCTCTCGGTCGCCATGTGCATGGGCGTGTATTCCCAGGAAGTCTTAATAATGTTCGCGGGCGTCCTCAAAAAAGGAACGAACCAGCGGATGAATCCGTTCGCTGCGATGGTTTGTGCGGCCGAGCCGAATGAACCCAATTGACCGGTGAAGGTAACATAGCGGCCGAAGTCGAACGCCGCCTCTTGTGTCGCTGCTGTCGGGTTCGCCATGCGGTCGGCCAGCGCCTCGGAGAACTCATCCATCCGGCTGGCGGCAGTGTCGCCAAATTCCAGCGCAGTCTCCCGATAAGCCCGCGCATATATTTCCATCCGCTGTGAAAGCACCTTGAAGAACACATCGCCGGCGGCAAGCCCCCTGGTCCCTACCCGCCCCATCGTCAGCAGGGTTCCGCCGAGGTCAAACGCCTTGCCGGCTATGCCGCTGGCCTCAAAGCCTTCCGCCGAGAATGAGTTTTGCCGAAGTTTTACACCCGGCTCAACCTTCGCCATGATCTCACCGGACGGGTCTTTGAAGACCTTGCCGGCCATTTTACTTGCATCCCGCATTGCCATCCAAATGGCGAATGTCATCGCCGTGCCTTCGCCACTCTGAACACCGTTGTTCTCCCCGGTCCTGGCTCGACGCGCTCTGGCAAATGCGGCAGCGGTGCCGCGCACCACAATCTGTCCGGTCATGTGGAAGAAATTGCCGAGTAGGTTAACCATATGTGTGACGGGGTTCGACAACAGACCGTTGACCCACGCTTCGTAAAGTGCATCGAAGGTCTTGGCGGTCTTCGACCGGCGTAAAAAGTTTGCTCTTTGTACGGGGTCTTCATATGATAAAAGCATCGCTGCCTTTTTCTTGGCGAAGGCCAAGCCACCGCCGCCCTCCAACATGGCGGCAATATTCTGGTCGCGTAAAGGATCACCACGGGCGGCAATTCTCTGCGCTGATTGCGTCCTGGCGATCTCGGTCTTGGCGCCCTTGACCTTGGCCTGGATGGCGACATGGAGCGCCGCCTGTCGGTTCATGGCAACCGCCGCTTCCTCAACCGTGTCGAAGCCGACCTTTATCAGATCATCGGCATTGCCGGTGTGAACAAGCTTCGCCAGTTCATCGACCTTCTGCGCCGACCAGACCAGCAGGTCACGGGCGGCAAGCATGTTGGCGGCTATTTCACCCGGCTGTTTGCCGTGAAGAATTTCGCCACCGAGAAGTTTCTGCATCAATCGGCCCTTTGAGGCACCGATCAGGTCGGCCATGTGGCGGGAGACCTTGTGCTGTATCACGCCGCCGGTGGCGTCTGTCATTTCCTTGGCGTAGACCTTGGAATGCGCGGCAATGACTGCCATCACATCCTGATCTGTATCCAGATTCGCGGCGTTGAAATCATCCAGGGCAGAAAATGGTGTATCGGTGGTGAACCGCTTGTATTCCTCCATGACCTCGGTAATCTTGGGGCCGCTGACCTGTATCTCGACCCGTCCTTTCGGAACCTCTTGCGGTGGCCGCCCATCTTGCTTGCGGAAATATTCCTCTGCATCGGATGCTGAAGTCTCCGGTCCCGGCATCTGGTCTGCATCCGGCGCCACGCCGGTTGGCTCTTCGCCGCCTTTCAAATCGGGTACGGGTTCATCTTCCGGCCGGCCCGTTCGCCTAAAAGTCTCGCCTTTCTTTTCGGCTCCCTTCACCTTCTTCGCGGCCTCGCCGACAGCCTTGATTATATTGCCAAGCCCAAGTGCGACCTCGGTGCCTTCCGGCGGAATGGTGGCGCCGTCAGGCGCATCGGACACGGTATCGACGCCGGTGCTACCGATGAGGACATCGTCACCGGCGCCATCAAAAAACCCCGGTGATAATTCAGCCGGGGTTTGCTCTGGGTTTAAGGCGGTTGGGTCAAGTGCCATTTAGTATCCTAACCAATTCCGAATGGTTCCAAGTTTGGTGTTTGGCCCAAAGTATTTTTTGCTACTTCCTGGCTTGCCAGTTTTGGAAGTCCACTCTTCAATAGCAGTGATGCCACCATTTTCATGGTGTTCCCATTTAATGCCATGCTCGTCTAGGATTCGGCCGACCTTATCGCCGACATTGGTGTTCAAAGCCCCACCCTGGTTTTCTATTTCCTCGCGGGTTTTCCGAGTTGCTTTGCTGGGCCCTGGCTGGCTTCTGTATCCGCTGTTGAGTCCATCATTTCTTGTCCAGCCGTATCGTTCTGCGAAGTCGGTTTCGACATCATCGATCCTTGGTTGGATTTCGGTGACGATATCACGAACCTTCCGTTGAATATCGGATCGTCCTTTGAGGCTTGACTCCAAGTAACCTTCGCCATTTTTACTTGCTCCCCAATCGTTCATTTCGTAGCCATTTTGTGAGGCAAATCGTTTTGCCACAGCATCGGCCCCGTCATCAAATTCCATGCGCTCAAGCGCACGACTTATTATACCGTGAAACGCTTCATTGTCCACACCCAGATAATCAAAGTTGATAAGTCTGACGCCCCCCCTGGAACTTATCGGCACATACTCCCGATGCTCGGCAACCTCCGCAATCAAGTCAGCCAACCTTGCTGTTTCATCTTCGCTGAAACTACGGCCAATGCGTACTTCAATGCCGTTGCTCTCGGCAACCTTTGCATTAAAAAAAGGACGATGCCACCCCATGCCGTCTTGTTTCATCAGAATGCCACGGACAGCGACATAGGCCCGAATAAGATCAACGGAGGCTGGCTCCAGTTGTTTTGTAGGCGAACCCTTAAACCTTGGAGGCGCGACTACCTCTGTTTGAGTGCCAGGACTTACCTTACCTCCAAAATACCCCGGAGCCTCAAAATCACCAGGGGTTAAAATACCCAGTTTTTTGGCTGCTATATCGCCGCCACCGTCATCCAGAAACGCCTTGGAAATTGCTACATGGTATTCCGCTTGCTGTTCATACGGAGCATTGAACATCTCTGGCATGTGATTGCCGGTACGGCCTGGGATGCTTTCCCATGAAACCTGGGCTAAATTTTCTCGCAAAGAATCAGCGTAATCAAATTTCGCTCTGCCAATGTCTTCCGCCGTTGGCGTATATTTCATAGAATGTTTAAGCCAATTGCCCATATGTTTTTCTTTGTCAAGAATCACCCGTTCTTTTTTGCCTTTCTTGTTTGTCTTATAAGTAATCCAACCCGCCGCTTCTGATGTTTTTTCCGTAATCGCTTTAACGTCGGGGTTTTCTGATCTTGCTTTCATATTTACCCAAATAGAAGCCTGGACTTGGTGCGGTTCCCAACCAAGCTGCTTGGCAATCTTTTGGGTTTCCCTGGTCATAAATGCATACTGTTGGGGAGAAGGCATCTCGTTGGCTTTAGTAAAACCAAATGCTCTTAACATCCAGATATCACCGGTCACAGGTCCAGCCCTCTCCGGGGCTATATGAATCATTAAATTGTTGTAGAAATCGTCAGTTTTCCTACCGGCCCAATCTTTGCCGGCGAAAATTTCTTCCAACTTCTTGCTCATTGACGTTGGGAATCGGCCTGTTTTAATCGGCTTACCGGCCTTCCATTGCGAATAGGCTTGAAGCGCGAAATTAAAATTACCTTTCACTCTTGTCCCTGGTGACGTTACGGCAATTGCCTGGATTAATTTATCGGCCTCATCTATGTCACCGCCGACCGCTTCCAATAATTGCCGACCACTGCGCTCATACCAAAACCGCCCTGGTTCACCTTCCCTGGCAAGAGCCGCAATCTTCCGCCGCAACCCAGATAATTTCTGGGGAGTATCCACTCCACCTGGCGCACCGATATATTGACCTGTTGTACCAACTCTACGCGGGCTAGGGAGCGGCCCCGGCGTCGGCGTCACCCCACCAGCCGCCAGCTTTTGAGGCGGCGGCAGTACCGGCCCGCCGCTAACATCCTCAATCGATCCGCCGACCGGGATAGGCGACCTCCCCTCGGCCCAGCGTTGCTTCATGGCTGCGATGGTTCCCGGCGATTTCTGTATCGCCTTGATGATGCCCTCAAATGCGAGTCCGATACCGGCGCCTTCAGCAAACCTTCTCGCCCGGTTTATGATCTCTGGATCGTTAGGGTCAGTTGCCAGTATCTTCAAGGTTTCGGTTAATACCCCTTCACCATCTTCGCCAATCATATCTTGCAGCATATTTGCTAAAGCCGGATCGTCAGGATTAGTGCCTAGAGCATCGCCCAGTCCCTCGGCGATGATAATTGCTGCCCCCCTCGCCAACCCCACGGCTTGCAGACCCCTAAAGATAGGTATCGCTGGCGCAGCGATAGCGGAGATGTCCTCAACAAGACCGGAAACGATAGGATTAACGCCCTCTTTCTCAACAAGACCTCTGGAGAACTTGGCAGCTTCTCTGACCTTGGCGATCTGGTCATCATCAAGCAACCCGAAAGCATGTACCGCTTCAGCGCCACCCTTGAAAAAACCCCTGATTAGCGCATCAGGTAGGTCGCCGATGGTGGTGAAAACGGTATTCGCGAAGTCACCAAATTCAGAAATTATACCCGGCTGTTCTATTTCCGCATCGGCCTCGGCACCAGCCCCCATAGGTATAGGTAGCGAGACTACTGGCTTACCGGTTTGTGGGTCGATGGTAGATGTATGTACGGCATCTGTAGGCGCGGGAACGGTATCCGCCGGCGCATCCCCTTCCATAAGGATCGCCTCGCCCTCGGCGTCATCGTTGCCGATGCCGACATGCTGTAGCCGGTTGCCGACGATACGCTTTTCAATTTTGTCGTAGACCGGAGTATCGAACAGGACATCGCCGGGGTCCATGCCGGCATCTTCAAGGGCGATCCACTCGTCGGTGTTGACAGCGTTGGCGTGGCGGCGGGTTTCCAAGTACAGGTCTGCTACATCCATGTTATTTACGACCTTTCTTGGCATCTTCGAAAGCTTGCTTTTTGGCGGCGGCGCCAACATCCTGGGCTGGTTTTATCAATTTAAGTCGAAGCCTGATCATTTTGATTTCGGCAATTTGTTTCATTATATCACGCCGCGCCCGGTCCGTGATGCGACCATCCTTGAAATGTAGGGTGGCGCGTCTCGTTACTTCTTCGAAGTCTTCATTGGTATATTCAATGATGAGTTTGCGTGGCCCAAAGCGTAGCGATGGGTAACTGCTTTGGTCTGGCATGCCATCGACAGCCCTTTCCAGTAAGTCTTGGTGGACATCCCATGGAGCATCACCATCTGCAACCCGGCTATCGTACTCGCGCATGGCGCGTTCGATACGAATGACCTGCTGTGGGTCGGGATCACCTATCAACCTCCGGGGCCGCGCCGCCGTACTAACGCCCAGCGAATGTTCCAGGGATGCCCGCGCCTTGTATTGCGGCGATTCCTTGAACCCCTCCTTGCCCACCTTCGTAATCAGCGCATTAAGCCTTGTAACATCAGCAACCTCAAGGCGGCTGCGCTCGTCCCTGCCGCCGAGCATTCTTGTGATCTCGGAACGCGCCACCTCTAGTTGCGCCTTCTGCTGGGGTTGCGGCATGTCGGCAATGGCGTAGATGCTTTGCGTCAGGGCGTTGACCGCCGGCAAGTCTGTCTGGGCGTCACCCATGCCATCCATCAACTTCTGGATGGCGATACCATGGGCCGGCTTAATTGCGCCAATCTGGATTTGGGACTGTATCCAGTGCGGAGAATACAGAGCAAACCGGTTCTTTTGTTCTTCAGTGGCAATGCCGGCATCGACCGCCAGTATATCTATAATGGCAATCGTGCCTTTCTTGTCCCGGTTATCGGCGGCAAGTTTATCGCTCGCGATGCGCGCCTTGTTCTGGGCGGTCTGCAAATGACCCAGATCAGTCAGCGCCTTGGAGTATATGGTGCGCCGGTCCTCGGCATCGAGAGACTTCCAATGCGTGGAAAGGTCTCCCTTTAGTTCCTTGCCGTCATCTTTCAACAGGTTCTTGATGCCATTCAAACTGTCGGTGGTGGTGCTGCGATTGATCACGCCTACAATCGCCTGTTTGGCGAAGCGGGTGCGGAACGCGATGATGCGCTTCTCGGCGACCGGCGCCAACAGGGTGCCGGCATGCATCAATTGCAGGACACTCTCTACGCCATCGCTCAATTCGCGTAGTGTGAATTTCCCGTTTGAAGCGGCGATGATGCGCTTATCGAGGTTTTTAATATTCTGCCCGTCGGTCACCTGTATCGACCGGTTGATAACATTGCCGGTGAAGGTGACGCCGGCTTGCGCCGCCATCTGCGACCATTGCCGGTTAAATGCGTTCCTGGCGCCTGGCGAAAGTGCGCCGGACAGTCGGCCGTATACTTCCTTGGCGCGGCGCTGGTATTCCGGCACCGCCTCGGTGATGCCCATTGTCTTGAGGTCTTTGGCGGCACCCAGTGCGGCGAGTTCCGTTGTCGCCTGACCCACCGCCGTGCTTACGCTCTCGGCCGTTTCGGCGGCGATGGCCTTCTCGGCGATCTTGAACAATGTGTTTCCTGCATTCCCGATAGCATTTGCTATCGCGGCGCCACCCACATCGGGCAGGTTGCTCTGATAGCCGAGTGGCTGGCCCGCCGCCGGCGATCTAAGTTGCGTGATTTCAAATTTGGGCATGCCGCATCCCTAATAAAGTAATGGTGTTCCGGCTGGGGTTGCCGGCGTTGCGGTCTGCCATGTGGTCCCAGCGGCGGGAATAGGCGCCACCGACGTTGCCCCAAGCGAACTGAACAACCCAGCTTGCGATCCGATGTACGCACCGCCGGCGATGGCCGTGGCCGCATTCAGGAAGCCGGCGGTCATGGCGTTCTTGCCCTGCGCCTCGTAGGCGGCTGCATTGGCGCGGAAATTATACGCCTGGAACTCAAATCCCTCGACCTCGCGGTCGGTCTTGAATGCCTCGGTCATTTCGGCGACGGCGCCGGTCACGGTTTCGGCGACCAGCGCGGCCAGCGGACTACCGCTTATCTCGACGCCAGCCTTTGCTATGTTCGCCCTCATCTTGCCGCTCGATACTTGGAACTGTCTCCCAATACGCGACACGTTGACGGCGCCAAGGTTGCCTCGCACGATGGCGTTGCGGTCGGCGCGTAAGGCATTGCCCTCGGCGATCTCCCTTTGGC
>Ga0208181_1000242_pt1 | contig 33686 bp, 50 predicted proteins | sample MalvirDeepMed_s6_FD_184244 | JGI IMG/M metagenome (GOLD analysis project Ga0208181, IMG submission 184244) | Marine viral communities from the Global Malaspina Expedition - Malaspina viral metaG DeepMed_s6 (SPAdes) (version 2) | ecosystem: Environmental > Aquatic > Marine > Oceanic | place... | reverse complement strand
AGGCAGGCGTGGCTTGGAATTGCGGGGCACGGTCCGGCAAGGCTCGGCGAGGCGAGGTGTGGCAAGGCAGTCGAGGAGGGGCGAGGCAAGGCGCGGCGCAGCGAGGCGCGGCGCGGCGAGGCGCGGTGCGGCAGTCACGGTTCGGCGAGGCGTGGTAAGGCGAGGCTGGGCGTGGCTGGGCAAGGTCAGGCGAGGCGAGGTAATTTTTAAGGGGAAGTAGTGATGGAAATTATTAAAATGCTGGGCGGGACGCTGACGTTCCGCCCCGGCAACCACCGATACGAGTGGAACAACGAGAAAGTCGACCTCAGCGTGTCAGCCGTGGCGTCGAGTTATCCTCTGGCATTCGGCGCGGCTAGCGGCTGGGCCGCAAAAGTTATTCGCGAGGAGCTTCTGCGATCCAACGGCCCCGGCGATGACAGGTTGGCGTGGGCCAAAGACGTTTGCAAAGCGCCATATAGAGCCACCAAGTCCGCCGGACATGTCGGCACCGAGGTTCATCGCTATGTTGAAGATCTTGCCCACGGCCTGAATCCTGAGCTATCGAACGACGAGGACATTGCCAAATGTCAAACCGGCATCGGCGAATGGTTTGCGTCCAATATTGCGGAGGTTATCGATATTGAGCGCCGACTCTATTCGCTGCGCTGGCAGGTGGCCGGAACGTGCGACATGGTGGCCCGTTTAAACGATGGGAAAACGTACGTTTTGGACTGGAAAGGAGTCACCGATCTCAGCGCCAGCATCAAAGCGGGCCACATCGGCCAATTAACGGCCTACCGACATATGCTGGGCGAAACGGGCGAGCAGATTGACGGTTGCCTGCTGGTGCGGTTTTCCCGCGCTACCGGCGAGGTCGAGGCGACGCTGCTTCGCGATCACGATGCCAATGTCGCGGCGTTCGCGGCGGCGCTGCATCTGGCCCGCTATGCGGCTCAAACAGAAATCTTTGGCGCGGTTGTTTCTTAGCCTCTCAACCGTGCCGGTGCGGGGGTCCGGCCAAGCCCCCGCGCCACCTTTTTCCGGCCAATCAGGAGACAATTAAATAATGGCGGCAAACATCATCACGATGGACGTTGAGCGCATCGATCAGGGGCAGGGCAACGCCCCCGGTACGATCACCGGCATCGACGTAGACTCCGGCGAGCGAGTTTCTCTGAAGGGTTGGGCGGATACGCTTGCTGACTTCCGACCGGGCAAAACTTTCCAGTTCCAGTGGTATCTCGGCAAGGAATATCGCGGCGAACAGGACATGCTTGTGTCCAAACGCGGCGATGTTAAGGAAATTTTCGGCGCTGTCGCCTCGCTCGACAAATCAAATGGGTCTCAGAGCCCCTCAGACGACCTCCCACCGGCCTTCTACGAAAAGAAGGCACCTGTGCCCCCCGCGCCCCCTATACCCGCTCCAACGACGCCACAGGGCGTTATGACGGGATCCCCCACGATCAAAGATCGCACGATTACTTGCTTGGCGGTGATGAAATCAGTCATTGAATCGGGCGGCACCGAGGCCGATTTCGACCGCTGGATGGCTAAGCTCGACGCCACGGTGTCCAGAAGATGATTCCGTTTTTCCATCTCACGATCCAGGGGACGCCCGTCGCGAAGGGGCGTCCCAGAGTGGCACAGAGCGGGCACGTTTACACGCCGGAGAAAACGCGCAACTACGAGCAGCGAATTAGAGAGATGACGGCCATTACGATGGCCGGTAGGTCGGCAACCAAGAGCGCGGTTATCGTTCATGTCGCGGCGATCTTTGAGCCCCCGCCAAGCGCCCCGCGCACCCGGAAAGCGGCGCTCTTGAAGAGCGGCACGCACGCGATCAAACCGGACCTCGACAATGTCGTGAAGGCCGCGATGGACGGGATCTGCTTTGAAAATGGTGCGATCCGCGACGACAAGCAAGTCATTGAGTTATGCGCGTTTAAGCAGTACGGCGAGAACGCTTGCTTGATGCTCGACGTTTTCGAGGCCGAGAGCGTCGTGGAGCGATTCTCGAATCGCTGGCGAGCCTGGGAAAGCGGCGATGTTGCGGTGAGTCCCATATGAGATACGGGGCGATTCTGGCAGATCCGCCGTGGGACTTTCGGGTCTGGTCCGACAAGGGAAAGGGGCGCTCACCCAGCTACCCAACAATGGTGTTCGAGAGTCTATTTTCGCTGCCGGTCGCGGAGAAAGCGGCCCCAGACGCCGCCCTGTTTCTTTGGACGGTCGATTCCCATCTCCAGACGGCGCTCACATTGATAGATGCCTGGGGATTTATCTACAAAACCATAGCGTTCATATGGGTCAAGCCCTCCATCGGCATGGGATACTGGTCACGCAAGGAAGCGGAAGTGTGCCTGCTGGCGACGCGGGGGAAGCCAAAGCGTTTACACGCTGACGTGCGGCAGGTGATCTCTGCGCCACGGCGGGAGCATTCGCGAAAGCCTGATCAGATTTATGCGAGCATCGAACGCCTTGTGGGCGGTCCATATCTGGAGATGTTTGCCCGCCAACGATGGCCGGGATGGGATCAATACGGCGATCAGGTCGATAAATTCGAGGTAGCGGAGTGAAGGACGAACAGATCAGCCGACTCGCCCCGAGCTACGATGGGTCGATAAAGGCGCGCTGTCCCCAGTGCAGTGCCAAGCGGAAGAAAAAAACCGATACGCCTTTGTCGATAACGCGCCAAGGGTCAGAAGTCGTTTGGTACTGTCACCATTGTCAGTTTAAGGGATTCTACGATGAGGCTAGACGCTCGTACGATTCAGTGGGCAGCGCGAAGAAAAATCAGCGCCGAAACCCTGCGCGCGATGAACGCTGGCGGCGATCTCATACTGTTTGGTGATCGCAAACTCCCGGCCATAACTTTCAACTATCTTGATGCTTCAGGCGAAACCGTCAACTGGAAGGCGCGGCCGCTTACCCAAAAAGACTACCGCCAGAAACCCGGTGGAACTCAGCAATTCTTCAATCAAGCAGCGGTGCTTAATGGGCCTTTGGAAGAGGTCTATGTCACTGAAGGCGAAATGGACGCGCTTGCGCTGGTCGAGGCGGGAGTCCCCGCCCATTCCGTTCTCAGCGTGGTTGGCGGCGCACCGGCCAAGGCTACAGAAGACGCTCCCAGCGCCAAGCGTTACGAATATATCGGGGCGGCCTTGGCGGCTGGGCTGGACCGCTGCCCAAGGTTCATCTTGGTAACCGATAGCGATAGTCCAGGGCGGCATTTGCGCGCCGATTTAGCCTCCATCCTGGGGGCTGTTAAATGCCACTGGGTGGATTTCCCCGACACGATCAAAGACGCCAACGACTTGCTGGTGGCGTGGGACGCAGAAAGACTCCATGCCTATTTACGCGCAGAGGTTCAGGAGTTTCCAATCCAGGGCGTCTACCGCCTTTCCCAGATTCCCGAGCCACCGGCCCTGGTTCTTTGGCGACCGGGATGGGCAGAATTCGAAAGCCGAATACATCTATCGCCAACCTGTCTCAGTGTATTATCGGGCTGGCCCGGTCACGGGAAAAGCCATCTCAGCCAGCAGCTATGGGCTCAGATCGTCCGGCAGTACGACATAAAAGTCGCGCTGATGAGCATGGAGACTCGCGAAAAACCGTTCGTCAGAAGAAACCTCAGAAGCGCCTATCACGGCAAACTAGAAACGGCGATGACCGATTCGGAGAAGGATCAGGCAGATGCCTGGATCGAGGATCATTTCCTGTTTTTGCACCATGAGAGGAACTCCCCCGAATGGGGATGGATCATGGAAACAGTCAACGACTGCCATGCTCGCTTTGGCGTCTCGGCTGTCAGCATAGATCCATTCAACATGATCATTCCAACCTTTGACCGGCGACGCCAGACCGAGACGGAATGGATTGGCAGATGTCTGGACGACTGCACCTATCTATCGAAAGCGTGTAATTTGCACCTTCAAATCATCGCCCACCCGGCCAAGCCAATCGGGGCCGGGGTTAGAGATCCGATCACATATTCAAGCATCGCGGGCTCGCAGCACTGGGCCAATAAGAGCGATCAGATTCTGTCCATCCATCGCAATGCCTTTCAAGACGATGACGGGACCAGAAACACCGAGGCTCGCCTGATCGTTCACAAATCCCGCTACGAAGAGCTTGGCTATCCCTGTGAAATCGCCATGAAGCTCGCTTTGGATACTGGCTGCTTCCGCTGCACGGAATACGATACGGGCGGTTGGCGGGGGCGCGTTTAGTGGCCCAGAAAATGGAGATTCTTCAGGGCGCTGCCGAAGCGGTCCAGAACCGCCACGGTAGACACGGGGACTATCGGGCCTGCCATCGGCGCATCGCTGATCTCTGGAGCGCCTATCTTGGAAAGCCGGTCACGTCTACCGATGTGGCCCGCATGATGATCTTGCTGAAGGTCGCGCGCTCCCAAGTGGGGGACGAGTCAGATCCCGATCACGCGACCGATATCGCCGGGTACGCGGATCTTCTACAGAAGTTGGCAAGCTAACCAACCATTAGCTTACTAACCATTAGAGGCCAAAATCAAAAAAAAGCGATTTCTTTGCTTTTTTGAAAAAAAGATTCTTTGCAATTTCAAAGAGTTATTTTTGGGATCGCCCCGAAACCTATGGAATCCGGGGGGTTCAGCCGATTCCGAGAATCGGGGATGATATACTCTTAGTGTTAATTGCTCTTTGACATTGTGAATCAGGTTAGCGCTCTCGCGCACAAAGGAGTGTGCGATGAAACTAAAACTAAGAGCCATCAAAGATGGTGCCGACAAGAATACATTTTGCGGCCCATCCGTAGTCTCGGCCCTTGCCGGTATAACGACAGGTGAGGCCGCAAGGCTCATCCGAAAGAACACGGGTCGCCGGAGGATTACCGGAACCCACTGGAGTGAAATTTTGGATGCCTTGCGCTCGTGCAATATCAAAGCTACGCCGTATAGCGCTTGTGATGACGACGGACATCGTGTGTCGTTAAGCAGGCGCGCAGGGCCAACTTTGGCACGATGGCTGAGGCTGTCAAAAAAGGACAGAACCTCGGATCGTGTGTTTCTTGTAAGCGCCGGATACCACTGGCAACTAATCAGTGGACGACGTTACACATGCGGACGGATACGAGAGATTGTATCTATCAAGGACAAGCGTGTGAAGCGCAGGGCGCGGGTTGTTGGGGTTTGGGAATTAACTTCTGATAACGTAAGAAAACCAGAGGTTGATATATCGAAGCCGAAAGACCCATACGCCAGTTCTCGTGCAGAAGCGCACAGGTTTGCGAAAAGATTGGGTTGCAGTATTGAGGTAGAGCGCCTCGACGGCTACAGAACCATCTGGATAGACGGACCCGACAGCCTGCCGCCTCAAGAGGACTTTGAGGGCAGTTATGCAAGCTATGATTGGGACGAAGCGCTCTGGCGTCTCAGGGAGTACGAATATTTGTTGAAGGAAAGAGAAAAGGCCGCTGGGGAAACAGCGACCTCTTCATAGCTAAAACTTAACCATGCGAGAGGCTAGCCTGATCCGAACCCAAAAGGAAGCCCGCCCTTGTCGGGGCGGGCCTAAGTTCGTCATAGGGAGGTACTACACGGGGATATCTTATCACTGTTCCCGGCGGACTCCAGACTTATCAATCCGCAACCGTTCCCGGCGGTTTGTTTCACGTGAAACATAGGAAACGTGGACCCAACCGCTGGCGGGCTCGCCGCTGTAGAACTCCAAGATTAGCTGATCGAATTCCACGCTCTGCCCGATCCAGTGATAAAGATCGAGATTGTCTACGCCAGGGATCTCGATATCAGCAGCTTGACCCTTGGTGTGCTGACTGGTGTTTTTGCCGCCGATTGCTTTGTTGACTTCCGGGGCGCGGAAGGCGCTGCTGACGATAACGGGGCGGTTCCAGTATTTGCGGATTGGCTCCAAGACGTACTCGCACAGATCAACCATAGCCTCAAGCTGATCGCCATCTGGATTGTTATCGAGACCTTTCCGCAACGCGGTCTGGCTTTTAATCATCTCGTCGAGGGAGAAGTGGGGCGATAGTTTCATTTCTTGATCGCCGCTCGCGCTTTACCCATCGCACGATTGCCAAACCAGAACGACATGATGGCGGCAAATAATGCCTGGGTTTCTCCGTCCCAAGAAACTTCCAGGGCTGTCGTCCAATCGACGCCTTGCATAAATATCAGCGAGTAAACCATGCCTGCCTTGACGGCCAGGAACGCCAGCATGAACAAATAAGTGATGACGGGCCGGACGCTGGCTTGAAGGCCCACCACCCAGCCGCCCTTTGCAGCAAGTGCAGTGTCGTGGGCGTATAGCCCTTTGGTTTCGGCTATGTCGGCTTCGGCGTCTAATTCTTGGAGCTTGAGGGTGGATAGCTGGGCGGCGTACTGGGCCTTTGCCTCCAGCATCTTGAGTTCTTGTTTATTCGCTTGGCCTTGTTTGAAAAAGCCAAGAATCTCGGGAACGATACTCGTTCCAAATCCCAGCAGACTGCCAAGCAGGGTGAGGATTTACTTGCCCTTTTTGCGCGACACCAAAGCATCTGCGCCGAAGAATCCCATAATCACGCCCGCAAGCGAGATATAGATCATCTCTGCCGCTGGCACTTGCGCGGCCCGTTCCGGCCAGACGAAGCTGGCTGCGATAGTCACCAGAATCGCAAGCATGGCGATGTATGCCAAGCGACGGCGGTTTTGTTGCCACGCCAGTTTATCGGGTACGCCAATGTCATCGGGCATCACTTCAGCTTTCGCAGCGTCTTGGCCAGATTCGCCCGCCGCTTAGTGGTCGAACTGAATTTAGACCCAGGCTTTGTCACCAAGCTCGCGAACTGATTAGTCGTCAGATTCTTGCCCTTATGGGTTTGATTGTAACGGTCGCGCTGGCGTGTAAACGCTCCCGGCTTCTTGATCGCCCCCTTTATCCAGTTCTTGTTTGCCATCAGAACGATCCTAGAGATGAGAACATGGAGCCGTTGCCGGTGACTCCGTTGGATTCTCCGAACGCTGCCGCGGCCTCGTTGATGTTGGTGTGGTCACCACCAGCACCGTCCCACAGCACCTCGTCCCATGCCGCAACCCCCCACGTCGCACCAAGGGCGGCATTGAAATAGTTCATCAGGCGTTCGTTGATCGTGCCGGTGGTAAACCCGTTATCCGCCGCCATCGCCAACCAGTCGCCATTGACGTCTAGCGCGGTCCCGGTGGCCGTGCGGCACGTTGCTTGGCGCGCCTCTTGGTTGGTGGTCACGGTGTAAACGTCCCCATCGAACTAAAATTGTCTGCGCTCTGGTTTGCTGCCAGCGCTTGCTTTGCGTCGTTGATGTTGGTGTAGGACGTGGACAGCAGGGTGTTGATATAACTCAACATCCGTTCGTTGTACTCGCCTGCCGGGGCGGATCTTTCCGTGAACAGCGCCAGCCAGTCCTCATCGTGCGTCCCCGTGGTCGAGGTAACCGCCCGAATTGATATCTGCCGTAACTCCTGAGTAGTGGCCATAGGACTACGCCTTGCGGAGCTTCATCCCGAAGGTGCCGGGCTTGTCCGCGCCACGCTTGACGCTGCGGCCCTTCGAGCGGAACCCTAGCTCGTTACCAGCGCGGATATCCAATCCTCCAGGCCAGTTCTCGGCTTTCTGGATGCCCTTGTAGGCCCCCATTTGTCCTTTGGTCATCGGACCGGGGAATCCCTTACGTGCCTTCATCGTCGTCCTCCTTTTCGGACAGAATGATGTTCATCGAAAAACTACGCCGTTCGCCAGCCGATTTAAACGGGTAGACCGTATGATACATATCGGCGGGGAATATAAAAAAGTCACTGGGTTTCGGCCTGACCATAAAACTGGCACGATTCAGGAACGTGGGACTGCCGTGCATGAACTCGACATGGCCGTATGCCGGATAATGATCTTGATCGTCTTCGTTCCATTCCTCTTCAATGCCGTCCGGCATCTTCAGGTAACCGATGCAGGATAATTCGGCGTTAGTGTGGAGATGGATCGGATTGAAGTCCCCCGGCCCCTGACGCACGTACCACGCGCTGTGGATGGTCACTTGCGGCCTGACATCGTCTGCTATCGGACGGCAGTAGCGCGACGCATAGTTCGACACATATCGTAGCGCCGCGTTGGTGAAGAACTTTTTGTGCGGTTCCAGCACCTCAGTGGGAATCAGGCGTTCTTCATCGACCTTGCCGACCAAACGACTTGACCAATCTTGGCCATCCGTTCCGCCGTCGATATCGTCATTGAACGCCTTGACGACTTCGTCCGGCATGGTCGCATGACCTACCGCTGGCCCGAATGGACGCAGACATACGAGGTCATCGGAAGATTCGATGATCGGCGTCTCGTGGTAAACCAGATGCTCCAGATTAATCACTATTCGTCCCCATTAATGTCGCCAACATCGCGCAGCACTTGCATTGCTTCGTCGTACTTTTCTTTTCGAGTCTGATCATATGCAACTCGTGCGATTCCTATCTTAACCGCTATCGCGTCCTGAAATCTGTAGATATTGCGCTCTAACACCCGGATTCTATCAACCTGCTGGATTTGAATTATCTGTAGTTTTTTAAGACTTGTCTGAAGATCTCGATCATGCGTCTCCATGTCCGATCTTAAATCTTTCAGGATATACTGAAGCAGCCGCCAAAGCAGAAACCCCATCGCAGCGGCGGTCGCGGCTGGAATCCCAACTGCCTCGACTAGCTTGGTGAGTTGGGTAACTGTCATCACAGATCATCGGAACATCAATGCCACTAGAAGTGCAATCGTGAATGTGGCGGAAGATATCAAGATTCTCTCCAGTCGGGCCAGCCGCGCATTCTGGGCCTTGCCCTCCATCGAACACGAGGCGGTATGCTTGGTTACGATCAACAGAAGATCGTCAATTCGCAGATGCGCCGACTTAGAATCGCGCCTGGAAGAATCATCGGTCATGCGTTTGAGGCGCTATCGGAACTGTCTGCGCTAACATCTCGCTGTCATTTCCAAAGGCCACGATGCAAGAAATCGCCCCTGGATTTGTCGATATCACCGTCCATTTATTTGTCGTTGGATGCACAAGCAGCATCACTAAGTTGGCCATGGATACCCCCCGCCACCGTAACTTCTCTCCCTGGCTATTCAGAGCCGTGATTAAATACTGGGACGGCATACATTGCATCGCGGCAGTTGCGGGATGCACCGCTAACAAGCAAAAGATGGCGGCAAAACAGCACCACTTTATCAAGGTTTGCTTGGCCAATTGAGGGCTAGCTGGCCTGAGAAGCTTCGTAAGCCGCAACGACTTCTGCCGTCCATGCTGCGCCTGCAATCGCCTGAACGACGGCTGACTCGCCGGAAACATCGTCGCCCGGACTCAAGACGCGCCGATGCCAATTTCCGCGACTTTCAATTTGATCATTCGCGTCGTCAACAATCTGATCGTCTTCGCGAATTTGAATGCAAGAGAACTCGCCGACGACCTCGATTTTGTCGGCCACTCTTCGTTTCACCAACGCCATAGATCTAACCCTTTCTCTAAACGTAGTATGTGCCGTTAATTGAAAATGATTTTCCTGCTCCGCCGTCGTTCAGGCTTGTCTGGGTTAAGTACCCCAGAGTGGCGCTGGTAGTTGCCGGAGCGACATAAAAAAGAACAGCAGCCGACCCAGCGGAAGCAAACGCTAAAATACCAATGTCTCCATCAACACGGTCGCCGGTAGTCCACGTTATCGGACAATTGTGCGTTCCGTTCACCGTAAATGGCAATCCGCTTATAGCAACCTGACCAGTTCCAGATAAAGAATCGTCCATCGCGCAATACGTTGTGATTACTACTTGGTTTCCAATTTTTGTGTATTTTCCAGTCGGGGTTCCGGCAGTATTGTCGGTTCCAGACTCGCCTCCCAAGCGAATTACGGGAGTCCAAGAACCCTCTTCATAGTCGTCCAGTAAATTCGCCGCTGTGGCAGCGGTTACGCCCAGATAGACGCCCTTGCTTGCGGTTCCAAATAGGATATTTCCTGCTGAAATTTCAACGTCTGTAGCTCCAGTAGCAACATTAACTACTGTAGTATCAGCGTCATTTTTGATAGTGATGTCGTCAGTCGATCCCTGACCAGTTAGGATCAGTCCTTCCCCAGCCGTATACCCGATTGCTGCATTGTCGCCAGCCGAAGTATCCCCATCGGCATTTATCGTGCTTCCAGTAATATCCCCAGAGACATCCGCATTAGTTCCGTCGAATGTGAAATTGGCGCTGCCAGCCAAAGAACCGGAAGAATTATACTGAACTTGGGTGTTGCTACCGCCCGGTCCCCCAGCCTCTGACGCTAGCTGTGATGTAACCTGAAAGCTGGTGCCGTCGTATACGGCGGTGATGATTTGGGCGGCTTCGATATCACCCGAAGCAATGTCCTGATCGTTTTTCTTCTTCAGCGCCTTGGTGCCAAGCGTGTTGACGTTCAGCGTTGACGCCGTAGTTGAAGCATTCGCCGCCTTGAACGTAATCGCCTGACCGGCGGCGTAAGCCGTTATGGCCGGACTCAAGGCTATGACGTAGGCATTGGCCGTACCGGTATCCGTCGCCTGGAAAGCCGGAGCATTGCTCTGGAGCTGATTAACCGTGGCCGCATCGGTCTTGGCCGTGCCGTCCGCGACCAGCGTTATGCGGTTGCTGCCAATATCGAGATTGCCGGTCGCGGCGTTAGAGCCGCTCTTCTCCAGCGTGGCGTTGATGCCATCGGCCAGATCCTGATCGTGGGTATCGTGGCGCGTTGCGAGGATCTTTGTCCCAGCGTCGCGGTCCTGCACCCACAGGGTTGATCCCGTGTGAACGCCGTTGGTCCGTGTGAAACTTCCGCCACTCCAGGGCATTATTCAGTCTCCTCGTCGGTTGCGCTACGCAATCCAGCCGCTAAAAGAAAAGCGTTTATTTGCCGTTGCAGGGCTTCCTCTGCGCGAACCCCCACCGGCATTTCTAATAATTTTGCCATAAACTTCGGGTTGAACATCGCCTCAACCATGACGGACTTCACTCTAAAACGAGGAACCTTGATTAGCCGCCTTTGCGCCTCTTTCGAGCCAGCGTGAGCCACCACAAGCCCAGCCCCGCTTGCTTGGGAAAGCCCACTGATTCCGCCAACATTCGCACCCAAAATTCGCGTGAGCAACTCAAACATGGCGTCTTCAGTTTCCAAAACGTCACTCAACGCGCCGGGGGTCTTAACCGCGTTTTCAAAGTTATCTAATTTAGCCAGTAAAACATCAAAATTTTCGTTCTGTTGCGGAGTAATTAGCCTTTCCCGCACTAATGTTTCTCGCAAAGTCGGTATCGGCGCGCCTTCTGGAAGCGCGCTCGACGGCATCGCTGGGGCATTCAAAACTTCATTAAGCGCTCGGGAAGATAACATTTTCCCAGAAGTTGAAGCGTCTAGTATCTTTTGAAACAAAGAATACCGCAATCCGTCAAGAGCCTTTCCGCTTCGGTCCCGTCGCGCTATCTTAATCAAACGGTGAAATTCTTCGACCTTGTTAGGCGCAACCAGCGCCCTCTCTATCAATTTATCAATATCTCCCTTGGCAACCTTGGACGTAAAACTTTTGATTTTGGCAAAGCCCTTGGTAGCTTTCGCTGCTTTTTGCACATTTTGCGCTATGGTCGCCGCCGCCGCTGTGTCAGCAAATTGCGCCTCTATCCCCAATTCTTTTATGACGTTATCGTTTCTCTTAATGAAATTAGTCAAAGCAGTTGGGTTAATGCCTTCATCGGCATATCCCGCCGTTTCCGCCGCCAATCGACGTAGGAAATCTTCTTGCAACTGGCGCATTTCTTGACCGCCCGGTGCCCCTAGTGGCGGCTCTGGGAAGCCAGCCGCTTCTCGTAACTGACGATAGCTCACCGCTCCTTTCTCGCGCGGCGACAGCGCGATTCTTAAAGTTTCCGAAGGGTCAATGCCCCCCGCTGCGGTACGGCGCAGTATTTTTCGAGGCATCCCCTGCTTAAATACTTTGTTCAGATTTCTAGAAAAATCTATCGCAGAAGTCGCAGCACTTGAATCCATAACAACCAAATCATCAGTTATGCCATCAATGACGTTATTTAGCCGTCGAGCATAATCATCTGGCATGTCTCCCTCGCGTTGAGCCCGGCGAATCCGACTCCGCAAACGCAACAACTCGCCAGATGTTATGGGCTTTTTGGGATTCTTTTGTTTGGAGCGTTTTAATATGCTTTTTATTGATTTATGAGTAATGGAATCAAGAACCTCTCCCGGCAATAAATCATCGGTTTGAACTTGGTAGGCATCAAGCGTGTTGTTCGCCCTTATGGTCTTAGTTCTGTTAATTGCCTCCCATAACTCATCTTCCGTATCCCTGGCTGCTTTTTTGGCTCGCTCTAAAATATCTCTTGCCGCCCTGCTTAGTTCTGCGGCATCTGATCTTGAGGTCGTTTTATCCGCCGCTGCCGCCAACAACTCATCCGCTCTAGCAACTCGTCTATTTAATGATTCGTTCAAAAAGTTTATACGCTGCTGCGCGGCTTCCTTGATTGCTTGTGGATCTCCTTGTGCGACGATTTCATCGAACGCCTTCCTATTTGCCTCCAACGATTGCTCAAGTTGTCCCTCGTACCGGGTTTTTGAAGCTCTGTCTATTTCGATTAGATGCTTTTCTAAACTTGACAGATAGGGGCTCCCGGTTATTTGCGCGGATGTGAGTGGCCCTTCTGCTTGGCCTAATTGGCGAGCGAGGCCCTCCACATCTTCTCCAAGCATACGCGATTGGATTTCTCTCGCAGCCCTGCGCTCCGCGCCGCCGGGAAGGTACGGCTCCGCTGCTCTTACGCCACTTTTTATGACCCCAGGAAGCATCCGAGCAGCAACTACTGAAGGTAGAAAGGGCGTAGCCATTTCGCCAATCGTTCTCGCCGTAGGGTCGCCGGGGAAAAATTGCTGAGCCGCGCCCGATCCGCCAGCCGACAAAGCAGTGGCTAATCCTTCTTGGGCAGCAGTGCGTCCAGGTTTCTGTGCAGCCGCCTCGACAAGGGGCGCAAAAGTTCCCTTAGCAGTCTGTCCCGGCGCAAGTCTCAACGCTCTAAGGGGCGGCAGGGCCGCAATAGGAGCGCTCATACCAACGACCTCACCCCCTTGGGCGAAAGGCCGCTGCGGGAATGGCAAATCTTGTATATTTTGATAGCCCATTCCTAGCTGCGTAAGTCCCTTACGCAACTGAGCGGAGCCGCCTACTGGATCTTGGGTAAAAGGCGCCCCTTTATACTCCGGCCTTTCATACTTTGGAGTCATTTCTCCTCGCGGAGTCCCGCTATGATGCTCGCGGAGTCTAATTAATTGATTTAAGGCGCTTTTCCCCAGTTCATAAGGGTCAATAGAGCCCATAAGGGGAAGCTGGTTAAATAAATCTACGATACTGCCCGCAAAATTAGCCAGACCTACATTGACGCCCTTACCCACTGCGCCAGCAGCCTCTGTCGGCGTTACTGTTTGCGCCCGTTCTGCTTGGATTATTTCTTCCGATACAGTGGCCACTTCTTCATCAGATAGATCAGCAGGCAATTCATACCTACCGTATCCCTGGATTTCTATGACTTGGGTATCAGCCATTACTCACCGACCGGGGCTCGGGGGCCGGTAGGAGGGTTAAGTTTTTTTACGACTACGCCACTAGGCAATTGAAAAGAACCTCCTGTACCTACCGTGGTCTTGTTCCGACTATCCCATGCCCGGTCCATTCGCTCCAATAGAGGCAGCACAGAATTTATCGAGCTTATAACTTTTGTTGCTGCCACATGGTATGGGCTTCCGATAGGCTGGTTTGCCTTTATATTCTTGGCCTCTAGAAGCGTCCTTTTATAATCAGGGATCAAGGCTTTGATCCTGGCCATGTTTTTGGCATCGCCTAGATCAGATCCCGGCAAAACTTTATCCGCTTGCTCTATGGTAAATTTGCCCCCTTTATCTGACATCGATTTCACCAAGGGAACGCGCATTATCATGCGAAGTTGATTTAGAGCAGCCTTTGCCTTCCTCGTTTTGGGAAAGTAATCATCCAAGGTAACGAAAGACCTAAAGCTATCGACAACTGTTTTGAAAACTCCCGGTAAATCACCAGCCGAGCCCTCCCTTATCATCGAGACCAACTCTTCATCAGCAAGCACCGGTCCTACCGGGACTGCGTCTGCGGTAATCTCTGGTTTCTCAAATTCGCTTGGCCTTACCACTTGGGTTAGACTTGCAATAGCATCGCGCAAGCCAGCATTACTGATTACATCTCTTTGAGTAACTTGGTAGCGTTTACCTGCTTCGTACGTCCTGTCCCCGATAGTGAAAGTTTCATGGGGTACAAAATGGACAAATCCTACCTTTGTTTTGTCCTTTTTCTCTGGCTCATCTTTTGTAAATAGTGGATTTTCTAGTTTTTGATCCTCTAAAAATTGGGACAGAGGTATATCAACTTTTGTTCCATCTGCTCTATAAACTGTTGTAAAAGACGGCGGTTTAGGGGCATATCTGCCAGGATTTTCATCACGCTCAAGCTGTGAGACCGTAACCACTTGACTTGTCCGACGGTCGAAAACATCAACTTTTTTCTTGAGCCTCAGTTTCTCTTCATGTTGCCTCTTCTCTAGCAATTCCTCCTGGTCAACCCGCCTCTCAAAAGCCTTCTCAGGAGCTACTATCGCTTGCCATTGCTTAGCTAGAGACCAATTATTCGACCTTATTGCCTCTGAGAACCCTTTTTCGGCTGCTCTCTTAATAGCCTCTTGAGTCGCCCTGTCGCCTTTCAGCACTGCATCGTCATAAAGAATCTTATACTGGGCAAGATCAATCCCGGCTATTTGCGCGGTTTCAGCACTAACTGGATCTACTGAAACGGCCCTGCCGTCATCAAGTAGCCGAATAGTTGGCCCCCGAGGGGCCAAGGCAGTGCCGTCTGTACTAGACATAGCTGGAACAATCGGAGCCGGAACTGTCTCATAATAAGGACCGGGTCTGGCCTGCCCTGCCTGAGAAAGACTTCCGTAAATCTTTGCCCGTGCCGCCCGTTGTTTCTCTTGAATACCAGCAGCGTCTTGTCCGGCCCATCGCGCGCCCAGTGCAGCAGCCAGCCTTTGAAGATTCCCTGCCCACGGACTCGCGCCATAAGGGTTGGCGGGCAACTGATAAGGCGTTAAAGCCTGTGCCATCAGAGCCTGACGCTGTGCTTGGGCCTGTTTGATGCGCGGGTCGGCAATGAAGGAAACCATGCTAAGTCGTCCTTCCTAAGCGAGCTGCCAATAGGGTAGTTGGAATGCCAAGCGCCGCCGATTGCTGCTGCCGCTGGCCCGCATATCGGGCAAGTGCGTCCCGCTGCTGCATACCCGTAATGGCACCGAGATCGACTGGCGCTGGCCCCCCAGTCGGCGCTATGGGCGACGGTCCGGCTGCGGCAACCTGTGTAAACGGGGTTGTGCCGGTCATCAGCGCGGATAGCTCGCTCAAGGGCTGCTGACGCAATCGTATCGCTTCAGCGATTTGCCGATCCCGAGCCTCTCTGTCCAAGGCAACCTGACGCTCGCCTTCAGATATGCCCTGAGCACGACGCCGCTGGGCAATATCGTATTCACTGGTGATCTCGCCTAGCTGCTGACCGCGTCCGGCCAGAATGTTCGCCATGATGTTGCTTTGCAGCCTTTGGCCTTCAAACATCGACCGACTCGCGAGATCAGCCAGGGCATCATTTTTCTGCTGGTCGAACAGCCGCATTTCCTCGTTATAAGCGTCAGATCCTTCGGGAATGCCGGAATTGATAAGCTGCGTTCTCAATCCGCGCTGCGCTCGATCAAATTGCGGATTCAACCGGGCCATAGCCCTGTTGAAAAACTCATCGGCAGCATTGCTCGTATAAGTATTTAGATCGGCATATCCCGGCAGCGCATAAGTCGCTGCCTCGGTGGAATAGGCTGGCTGCGCGCCTACGGTAGAGTATTGAAACGAAGCCGGTTCCTCAGTCATCCCCTCGGTCGTGAATGGCGATGCCGGAACATCCCTCAGCCTCTGCTGGGCCAGTCCTTGCAGCCCCTCCTGAATACCCGCCTCACCGGCTCGTAGCCGCTCATATTCCGGCGCAAGACTGGTCGCTGCGAGATATCGATCCGGCTCAGTCTCCCGAAAGGTCGTGGTTTGATAAGGCGAAACCACATCAGGCCGCGCTAGCCTCGCACCGAGACGCGCCGCTTCTAGGTTGGCAGTATTTTGCTGCTGCCCGATAGCGCCGTAATCAACCGGCGGTGGCGGTTTGGGGGAGCTAAATAGATCCCTAATGAAGCCCATGACTTAGCTCCTTTCTCAGCAAAACAGCCGTCCTCTCGTAATTCGGAAGCACCCTTTCCCAACCCGGACGGCCTATGATCTCTACGCTAGAAAATCCCTTTTCACGGGCATACAAACAAATCGCTTTTTCCATGCCCAAGAGTTCGTCCAACTCGCCCCCTGCTAGGCCGACTCGCAGAGAACTGCCATACGAACAGGTCACCGCTATGGAACGCTCACCCTTGAACATCACAAACTCACCGCTCTCCAAACCGCTTTCAAGATCTTCACGGGTGATATCTTCGTAAGGCTCGGTCGAGGGGGCCAAGATGTCCCACATTTCATCGGATATGATCAAAACCCACCTACTCCTTGCTCAAATCGAACGTCTGTCGCCAGCCAACGCACCGACTGGGCTGATGTCTGGGTGCGAAGCCGCACGGCAGCATTCCATCCAATCTCGGATACGCTGAGCCATTCGAGTTTAGTATTTATTGGCGCGGCCCACGCCGCCGTATCCCATGCAGCGACATCCCAGGTTGCCGCATCTGATGTCCCGGTCGACGGCGTCAGCGTCGAAGTGCCGTCAGCATAGTCAACGTCAAATCCGATGCTCACAGTAAGCGCCGCATCAGACGCCATCACAGGACGAATCGCGGTATAGCGGTTCGGCCCGGTACGACCTCCGAAATAAATAAACGCCGTCTTGGCCGATGCCGCAATCGCAGTTCCGCCATCGTCTGGGCCTGAATCGGCCTTGTGAACCTTGGTATTGCCGCCGAAATAAAGATCACTGTTAAGTACGGCCCAGGTATAGGCATTCTGATCGGTAAATCTCGCCCAGGATCCCGTTTCGAGATTCACAACGTATTGATTGAAATTGCCGCCAGTGCTGGCCGGGACATTGAAAAGACCGTATCCACCGCGCGGATATAACTCGCCCTCCCAACCAAAAGTGGCAGCAAAGCTCACCACTGCTTCATTATATGTGGCGCTGATTTTGTCGGTGATCGCGAGGTTTGGCGCAGCCTCTCCGGTGCCCAGCACCTGAGTCATCGGCAACACGCCGTTCTCGGTGATCAGATAGCAATCGCTGCCAACATTCAGAATACAGCGCCGTCCAATCGGACGGCCCACGTTATAAACGCCAACCAGCGACCATTTGGTTGCGTCCGCTGGATCGGTCCCGGCGTACATCGCTATTTCGCCTTCATCGGTCCAGAACAGCGCGTTATCTTCCGGCCCTGCGCCGCCGTCCCGTGTCCACGTTCCGATAGCCTGTAGCTGACCACCACGACCAAAAACGCTGCCCAGATCGAACTCTGCAACGGTGCCCGCGACAGCGTTGACCGGCAGGAATCCGAAAGTCAGAGAGTCGTTAAATACGAAAAACAGACGTTCCTTGAATAGCGTTACATTAACGATATTCGCCGCCGTGACACCCGAGAGGGTCGGCGTGGCCCAAGCACTGCCGTTCCAATGGCGTGGGGCATCCTCGCCGTTGCAAATCCACAGGAACGCCCCGCCAGAGGTGGTGATATTGCTCCACTGGAACTGGGCATTGCTCAGACTGGTGATAACCGCCGAGCCAACCGCCCCGGCAGATGTCACGTCGTAAACCGCTGCGCCGGATGCTGCGAACATCGTATTCGCGGTGCCGGAATTATAAACCATCAGGCTTTGAACGGTGCTTGGAAGCCCCGTCACATGATCGTCGTAACCGTTGCGGACCTGAACATGAGACCGAGCCGGGAAGAAATTATCGAGCCTGATCGCATCCGTTGGCGGCAATAAATCCACAGAATCACGCGTATTCAACCCCCCGATTGGGGCTGGAATTGTGGCGTTAGCGCCAGTTATGCGAAGAGGCGATGTACCCATTACGCCAACATTCCCATTCTTCGAAGCCGCTCCTCTGCTGCGGCTGCATTGGCCTCTAGACGGGCCAATATTTCGGGCGATACCTCGCCTGCCACCTCTTTCCCGCCTTGCGGGACCTCGCCTGAACCAATCACACCCGGGGAACCCCCCGCATAAGGGACAGGTTCAGGCTGCGGTGGAACAAACGGGGGATCAAATCCACCCTCCGGCAATCCAGCCATCGAACGTGAGAGCGCGCCGGAATCCGCTACAACAGGATCACCGCTTCCTACGCCCCCCAAAACATCTCCTAATCTTTGTACCCCCGCTGTAAGTGCCCTACCTACCGGCGCGAAGCCCTGGCCTGCAAGATCCGCCGCCAGCCGACCCGGAGCGGCGAAAAAGTCGGCCACTTGACCAATTTCAGGGATTTCCTCCCTAATTCCACGCATTGCCCTAGCTCCCAAGGTTGGGTAGCCAGCAAGCATAGATGCGGCTCCTATAGCCGGATTCGCCATGCCGATCAGACTGCCCATTACCGACGGGAACCATCCCATGTGGTATCCCGCCGGAACCGATACGTCTGACGATGGATCGTTTATGGCATATCCACCGGACTCTGACTGTTGGTTAACATCATAGGATTGTTGTGCCGTAGCACCCTGACCGGACAACATCGCAGCCGGTGAATATTGGCCAGTACCGTAATCGCTAATCGGTCGAGAAAATAAAGCCTGATTCTCTTCGTCCGCTCGCGTTTCATAATCAGGATCAAGCGTCAGCGCTCTAGCATTCAATTCCTGTAGAGTAGAAAGGTTCCAGTCTTCTCTTAGATTATTGTTCCTGTATGCCTCCACAGCCTCTACCGCCGCCTCATGCTGACCGATTCGGTCGGCCAGCCCATACTGGGCCATTGTCTCGTGGAATCCCCCGGCCCAACCTGCTGGGGTTGGGGATGGGGCAGGCGGCGCAGCTGGCGCTGTCGCTTGAACCGTGGCTAATGCGGCAGCCAAAGGCCCGAACTCAGCAGTCGTAGCCACACCAGACGGACCAGACCATGCTTGTTCGCCCACATCTTCTATAAATGCAGGCAGTCCGTTCGCCATATACTGGCCGCCGCCCGGAGCAACGCCGCCGCCTTGCGAGCGCAGCATCGCAGCCTCTCTGGGGTTGATATAGGCGGCAAAATGGTCCCGTGGCGCTTTCCTGTTCAGCGCATTCGAGAGCAGTTCGCCGTAGAGATCTCGCGCCATTGGCTAGGCCGTCTTGGCACCGCCGGGAAGCGTCGCACTGCCTGAAGCGGCGTAGTTATCCGTCGCGGATGCCGCATTGAACGTGCCCGGATTGACCTTGGCCTTGTCCGCCGCTGCATGCCCCGGCCCAGTAATGGAAAACGGACTCCCTCCAGCAGAGGTCGTCGCTTTGGGGTTGGCTTTCATGCTGCTGTTCCCCTTTTTCGAATACGCCATACCACCAAAATTCGGCATCATTTCTCTCCTTCAGTTAAACGCCGCCATAACTTCCTTCTGGCTCGTTAAGCGCCAGAATTGCCCGACTCGGACCCCCCATTCGTACGATGGGACTGGCTCCGTCGTGACCGGAATATTCCGACACTCGATTCTGGTAATCAACGAACTGTTGGTCGTAAGGTAGGCCCTTGAGCTTGAGGAATCGCCAGACCACGCCCAAAATCACCAGTTCTTCTTCCAAAACTGTCGTTTGCGAGTCAGCGGTGAACTTATCGGCATTGGCCGTCGTCCCGCCCGATGTATCCACCCAATCCGTGGATACGTACTCGAATTTGACCGATTCTCCCGCCGTAGGAGTCGGGTGCATCAGTAAATTACCGCCCCGAATCCTGAAATAATTTGTAATACCTCCGCTCACGACCGCGAGTATCCGCTGCCACTCCGAATCGGTAATCGGGCCGAAATACCGCCGATTCGTGGTGCGATTCCACATCGTGTTATTGCTGAAACGTCCGAAATCCGTAGCGATGGTCGTCATTGCCCCCTGGCTCTCGGCGGCAATTGTCGTATGGCTACCTTCCTTGATCAGGACTTCCCAGCGATATTTCTGAACCTGGGCGCGGCCTTCTTGATTCGCCACTGCCTCAAGCTGGATTGTCGAAGTATCGGTCGAAGACGTAACCGCATCCGGCGCAGTAATGCCGATTAGCTTGGCGGCGTCCTGACAGATCGTAAGTAGGGTCATCCGACTGCCTGTACCGGCCTCATTCCTTCACGATCAGCAATATAATCTCGGGCCTTTTTACGAAGATCGATGGTCCCCGCGCCTAGCGAGCCAACCGAAGCATCCGATAGATCGGCAAGCTCCTCGACCGTGTTCACGTCCTGGTGAATCAAGACTTCTTGCTTGCGTGTCCCAACGCCCTTCAACTCAGTCAAGGGAGTGCCTTTCGGTCGCACCTTCCCGCTGCCGCCCTCTTTGTAGGCGGCATATTCGGCGGGGAAATTCTCCTTTAGATAGCCTTCTTTCTCAGAGACTTTGTACAAAACGGTATTCATATCTCCGACCCTGTGTATCTCAACCAGATCAGGAGATCCGTCCTCGCCCGCAAATATCTCAACGCGAATATTGCTCATAAGCAGTTGCGGGGGGCCACAAGACCCCCCGCTCCCTTTCTTAGATCACAAACGACTTGGGATACGAAGCAAGACCAGCAGCACTTCCTGCTGTTCCTCCTCGTGCCGTTGTCAGCTTGATCCCATCAACTCTCGTTTGAGAAGTTGCAGTATCATCCAGGCTTCCAGCAGTCGCGCTGGAATACAGGATCGCATCAGCGGCACAAGACGCCAGCACGTTGATCGTGCAAACGCCTCCCATCTGAACCCATCCATACTCCCCGCTCGAAATCGCTTCCGGGGCCGATGCGACAAGTTCGCCCGAATCAACAAGCGCTTTGGTAATCGGAACAGCAGAATATGCCTCAGTAACGGCGACTACGTCATACTGGGCGATAGCGCTGCCCGCTGTTACATAGAGCCACTCAGAAGCATCGTTTGCCACCATTCTCGTACCAATCGCCTGCGACGCGGTTGATTCCGTCCCGCCGTCGAAGTCAATGCCAACCGCGCTTTGGGTTGTATATGGCATTAAATCCTCCTCTAGGCTTGGATGACACCCTGCCGTGCGCGGTTGCTGACGGCCATATTACCGGCCCATGCAACTGGCATAACAAGAGCATCCTGATTGACAGAAGCCTTCTCACCAAGAGGCACAAATTCCCGTCCCTCGGCATATCTGAGGAACAGATAATCCGTGTTGAGGAAGTACATCTTAGTCGTCGGGCACTGATCGTCGTAGTACACCGGAGCATCCATGAACATCAGATTCATAAATCCTGCCGATGCCGACTCATCGCTGGTGAACCGCTGGTTTGTCTGAAGCGACGCCCAGTAGTATCCGAAATAAGTCGTGTCCCCAACGATCACATCTGGCCGATCCGCGCCGCGAATGCAGGCGAGCCACAAAGTATTCATGGCCGTCTGAATCGTGGTTGCGGAAGCGGTGACGGTTTCCGTCGAGAAGTCGTAAACCTGATTCGCCCAAAACGTGTAGGTGCCGCTGTTGATGCCGCCAACCGTGTTACCCACGGTGCCGGGAACCAGCAGTTGCAGCCCACCAATTTCCTTCGAATCAGTGCCGGTGCCGTCCGCATAGAGTGCGGTCGCCATCGTGTTCTTGAGCGATTTCTCAAGGTTCCGAATGCGACTTTTAAGCAGATTGAATATCTGCTCTGGGCCGGAATTCTCGACCTGCTCAAGACCGGAAATCACCACGTTCCCCGCCAACTGCTTGTAATTAAACTCGGCAGCGGTGAAGACGTTGCTGGTTGAAGTATCAAGCACCTCGTAACCCGAATACCACTTAGTAGTCGAGTTCGTAGCGTACTCAAGTTCCTGAACGATGGTACGACCTGTCGCGGGCATCTTGTTCCCGTTCTTGTCGATGTGACGCAGCAACGCATTGTTGTTCGTCACATTGTCCGCCATCGTCTTGGAGTAACCAGCAAGTGTCGTGGTCACAATCTCCGTATAGGTACTATTTGGAGAAGTAGCCATTTCTGTTTGCTCCCATCAAGGGGCAACAAAACTTATCCAGACACGGCTGATCCAATCGAATTGCGTAGAATGTTGTCGAGATCGGCCTGTTTCACAGTACCGCCCGGAGGCGATCCGCTGCCGTGTACGGGTTGCGACTTCTTGGCTTTTTCGACAGCCGCCTTACGTCTGCCATTTTCCTTTTCCGCCACATCCTTGCGTTCGTTAGCGATGATCTCTTTGTAAAGCTCGTCGTCTAATCGAAGCGCCATGCCATACGCAGCTTCCAGATCCGTGGTCTCTCCAGCATTTACCAATCGCCCCATTCGCTCACGCACTTTTTCAAAATGCGGGTGCTTGAGATTCCCCTTCGCATCCTTAGATGCGGCGAAAGCCTCAACCTGATCCACAAGTTGTTGTTGCTGAGCGTTGACTTGCGATTGCTGCATCGACTGAACGTGTGCTTGTGTCTGAGTCAGTTGCTGTTGCAGTTGCTGAATCTGTGGATCGGAAGTTGTTTCCTCATTCCAATCCACACCCGAATCACCAGACGAAAAATTAACTCCATAGTGCTGGGCGAGATGTTGAAGCGCAGCCTGCGGGTTCTGCCTAAGCGCATTGTCATAGCTCATCAGCCGCGAGATATACTCAGCCTCGCTGATGCCGTTGGCCTGCATTTGCGACTTATACGGTGCCAGAACTCCCTGCAATGTCTCCACTTCACGTCGCTGCTCTGCGAGTTCAGTCGTCTTGCGAGTGAACGCCGCATCCCGTTCATGCTCCCGTTTCAGCATAAATCCCTGCTGATCTTCGGGTAGATGCTCGAACGCTTCGCGGTGTTCAGCGGGCCATGTTTTTGGCGCAGAAAGGGCATCAGGCACGGGCTCCGCATCAGGAGTGGCCTCGACCTCTACGTCATCATATTGGCCCTCGGCGGATTCTTCCGATGAGTCCGGCTGGACTTCGATATCTTCCGCACTTGATTCTCCGGCGAGTGGTCGTGGTTCGCTAGGAGTTGATTCCGGTTCGCCGCCCGTGAATACTCCGCCAATTGCGCTTTCCAGAACTCCGTCAATCGTAATTGATGTATCTGACGCTGGCCCCGCCTCCGGGGTGCTGGTCTCAGTTTCTGCCATTCTTTATTCGATCCCAGTTGGATGGACGTTCGCTTCCCGCCCAATCATTACCGATTTGGCGAACATTATGCCGCCTTTCATGGTCGCGCAATGACGAACGACTACCGACCATCTTTCCATCAATGGGAGAGACGAACGGATCGATGTCCTTCATTACGACGAAAGCCTTCTCTGATTTAATTGAATTACCGCGAGGCAATGGCGCTGACTGCGTCCATTCAATCGCATCGTAATTCTGCCGATACTTATCTAAAGTCATCGGTTTTCCATCATTTTAAGTTCTGCGTCCAACATCGCCAGATCTTCCTTGGACTGAACGCGCTCTGACGAGGCACGGGATTCTTCTTGGATTTCCGCTGACTTGCTACGCTCCCGAGAAGTGATATCTGCCAGCTTGCCTTCCTGTTTCAACTTCTCACGTTCCAGTTCAGCGGCGATCTTCTGCTGCTGGATGCGTTCCTCGGGGGAAGGCTGCGGCGGTTGCTGCTGGGCTGCTTGTAGCTGCTGCATGATCTGCGCTTCAGTCTGTCCGATCACGTCCTCGAAGTTACGCCCGATCTTCCAGGCACCTGTGACAAATTTGAGTATCTCGAAAGCAATCGGCGTGATTTCCGGCGCGGCCTTGGTGGCTTCGATAGCCTGAACCAGAAACGAACCCATCGTATTGGCAAACTCTACCCGCGTTCGCTTCATCTCCTCTTCGTCAGCAAACACGGTACTGTCGGTCTCGATATCGATCTGGTAGCTGCGCAGCTTGTCGCTTCGCATGATCTCCAGCATCTCGTCGGTTACTTCCATCCCGGTGATGCGCTGAAGGATATCCGGCTCGTAATTCTCCGCGATCAATTCCGCCTTGATGCGAAAAAGCTCGCGGATGTATTTTTGGATGGCGTCCTGCCGCAAGCGCAGCCGCATCGATCCGTACTGCGCTTTGAGTTGCTGCGCGGTCGCTGATTCCGATGCCTTGGTGCCGCCGCCGCGAATGATGTCCGAGATGCCCGTAACTTCATAGATGATCTGAAGAACCTGGGCGCGTTGGGTATAAAGACCCTGAAGCACGGCAGAAATCTGAGAAATATCCTCGGTCTGGAAGACGACCGATAACCCGCCTTTCTGAGCCAGCGATGCAAAATTATCCGACGGAACGAAATCGTTGTCCCCGGCGTTCGCCAGATGCGCCAGTTCAGGCACCGATGAATCGTAGACCCCGCGCCGCTTCAATCCTTCGATCAAATAGGCAATGCGGCTGGTTACGCGGTCCAGTTCATCGGCTTGATCTTGATAAAGGGTAAATTCTGGCACCGGAACGGAAGTGTTATTAGTCCGCACCGCAATCAAAGGCGTCGGCGTCGGGAAGAAATTGATCAACTGGTAGGGATCGTCGTCCTCAGCCAGCACTTCCTTGTAGCCGGTAGCGATAAACAACCGCTTGCGAGTTACCTTGTCCCAGATCTCCCAAACTTCGGCACGATTATAAATCTCATCGAAGTCCTCGCTATGTCCCGAATCTGGCATCCATGACAGCGGAATCTCATAAGCGTCCTTGAATCCGCGCCCAACCAGATCGTCGCGAGTATAAAGATGGCGGCGCGCTCGCCACGTCACATCTTCCGGGCGACGGCTCGGACTTTCCCGATAATCTTGCCAATGCACGTATTCAAGACGGCATCGCTGGTCGCCAAGCCGCTCAATTTCTTCTTCTTCAACGATATCGACATCGTCGTCTTGGATCTCGATCTTGATCTTTTCTTTGACGATAATCGGCTCGTATACAACCCAGACCACACCGCGTCCGGGCAGTAGGTAGTCCTCCAGCGCTGCCATCAACGGGCGCGTTGAATCATAAATATCCAGATCGTAAGAAAGCGTGCGCTCAAGAAGAATCGCAACCTGACGCGCAGCCGGATTGGGATCTGGGAAGCGCCGCCGCACATCGGGCTGAGCCATACGGGCAAATAACGCGCCCTTCAATGTCTCGGTATTGGCCCATAATATGTTGAAGCGATTGCTGAGCGGTCCGATGACTCCGCTATTGCTACGCTCGTCGCGGTAGCGTTCGACCACGCGCATGCCGCGCTCGCGCCAATCGCGCTCGAACTGGCCAGCCTGATCAAGCTCGTTCTGCCAGTAACGCGCTGGGCCGAGGAGTTTTTCCTGCTCGGCTCGTGTGTCGTCTTTGTCAGACATCGTTAATACTCGCTCCGCTTATCTTGCCACGCACCGAGATCCCGGCGCTATGCACGGTATCGGCGCTGCCAGAAACCAGCGGGTGCCACCATTCGAGATTCTCGCCCCGCGCCCGCTTGATATAGGCGCAAGTATCGGGAAGCCAGTCACAGTTGCGGATGAATTCCGGCGATAATGTGACACAGTTCGGAACTCGCTGCTGGCGATCTGGATAATCAGTGCAGCGAATCGTCTCGTGATCGAGCAAACGGCAGGCCAGATCGGTATAAAATACCTCTTCGGTTTCATCGCTTCTGATCTTGATCAAACAGCACTTTCCGCATCCATCGCATAAATCCTCCCATTCCTGGGGGGATAGCTCTTCAAGCGTTTTTTCTTCCCAAAAACTCACGCCTGCCCAAATTGCTGCATCACTTGCTGGGCCGCTTGCGCGCCCATTCCAGTTCCCATTCCCGGTCCTGGCATCGGTCCGGGCATCGGTCCCGGCATTAGCGGCATTCCAGGCATGGGCATCCCAGGCATCCCAGCCATAGGCATTCCTGCGGGCATTGGTTGCGGCAATGCCATCCCAGGGGTCGGAATTGCAGGAATGCCCATGCCGAGATCTTCGGGCGGAGCGACCGGCATCATCATCGGTGCCGGACCCGGCAGCGGTATGGGTATTTCTTCGACGGTTTCGGGCAGTTCTTTTTCCACGCCACTGTAGTCCCCAGGTGTCTCGGTGGTTTTCACCGTTACCTTGGCCATCAACACGCCGCCCATCTCGGCCGCGTCTTCCGGGGCAAAATCAAAACCATCGTCCATGCCGTAATCAATCGCCATCAGATGCGCGGCTCCGTGTGATTTCGCTCATCAAAATCATGTATTTCCCACAGGTCGTCAAGACATGGTTTTTTCAGCATTTCTTCTTGCCAGTCCGTTTCGGGTTCTTTGGGCTTCAAATTACGGTAGGCAATCGCCAGATATCGGAAAGAATCAGAGGCATGAGAAGCCCAGTTATGTAGCGGCGTCTTGCGAAATACGCGCTTAACATCGTCCCATTCGCGCTGATAAGAGCGCAGCGCGTTCAAGCCCTGCTCGCAATTTAGCTCATCGAAATAACAATGCTGCAATAGCAACCGGGCGGCGTTAATCCCGTCCGCGATCTTATGCGAGGGCACGATCTTGGGCTTGCGGCCCATATTAACAAGCGTCTCGGCGCGGGTTCTGCCGGTGCCAAGCTCACGGACCTTGGCATCATGGGGCAGCCAGTCGTCGCCGTACCAGTAACCTTTCTCCTGCATCACCTTGACGTAATGCTCAAGTCCTACGTTGTTGTGTTCGTAGTAATCAATGACACGCACTTCGCCCATAGTGACTTGAAAAAACCATAAAGCGCACGAATCGCTGATGCCAAGATCCCAAGCAACATGCACGGGCAGCGCTTCATCATACTCAACCCGGCAAATACGCCCTTCCTTGTCCGCGTCATCCACTAATCCCCCGTAATAACTACCCTTGATCGCTGCCGTCCAAGAACATTCAAACTCCTGTTGATACTCATCATCCCCCATCTCGCGCTTGGCAGCGTCAAGCTCGCTGGGCTCGATCACATCCGTCTCGGAGGCCCGGTACATGGCGCTGTGCCACTCGCTGTCGTCAGCGGCATTCTCATAAAGCCGCCAGAAATGATTGCGGCCCTTGGGCGTGCCGATAAATATCGCCCAACCCTGGCGATCCACCAGCGCAGGACGAACAATCTCGCTCCATACCCGAGGCGACATATCGGCATACTCATCCAATACAACGCCATCAAGATAAATTCCCCTCAACGCATCGGGATCATCCCCGGCACCGGCCAAACGAATGCGGCTGCCATTGATCAAATCAACCCGTAGCTCGGACTGATTAATCTTGGTGCCGGGCAAATCGCGGGCATAATAAACCAGATAATCCCACGCAACCTGCTTGGCCTGACGATAATACGGCGCGAGATACATAAACCGCCCATCATGCCGCTCGGTCTTGATCTCCAACGCCTTCGCCAATAGCTCCGTCACCGCGTAGACGGACTTGCCCCAGCGACGGTGGCTCACGCAAATCTTGAACCTCTTGGCATTCCGGTGCAGGTCAAGCTGCTGGGGCCGGGGCGTATAAGGAATCTCAATATCCACCCAGTAACCCTAATTCTCGATTGCCTTCTCCGGCGTCACATCAATCATCTTGGCCTGCTTATCCACCGGAGGCTCCAGCGCAAACGTCACCCGAATACTCTCGGGCAACCCCTCATGCACCGTCTTGGTCGTATCCTGCCAGCCAGCGCGGGCCTTCAACCAGAAGATACTCGCAATCGTATCCTTGCCACCGCTGGCCCGTCCGTAGAGACTCTTCGCCACACTAAAATTAGCCCGCGCGGCACCCGTGTCCAATTCCTCACGATAAAACTTGCGCAGCGTCTTGGGCGCAATGTCCAGCAACTTGCTAATCGACGGCTGGTCCAACCCCATCCCGACAGCAGCCATCACCGTCTTACGTGTAACCTCAGAGGGCTTGTGATACGGGCGCTTCGGTCCGGGTGCCTTTTTTGGATTTTCCACCAAATCAGGCAAATCAATAGGCGTTATCTCATCCATGACCAAAACTTAATAACCCGAGGCCCACAAATATGTCCAGAGGCAATACCTGTACCGGATAATAGGGGTTTAGCGGTCCATGTAACATTAAGCAGTCTTGGTGGGGGTTCTGGTGAGGGTTCTGGGATGGGTTCTGGGATGGGTGGGTATATGGCCCGTATACGCCAACGACGACGACCCCGGCCGTCGAACCGGCCCGGCGTCGCCGGATCGGAACCCGGGCCAGGGACCCATGCCGAGACTGAGCCGACGGCCGCGCCGCCTGGGCCAACCGTCCCTCGCCGGGTCGGAAACACCCGGCCTCGCGACCAGCGCCCGGCCGCCCGGCGCCCAGCGCCCGGCGTCCGAGCCGAGCCGCGCCGCGCTGTGCGACGCGCCCGGAGCGAGGGGACTAGACACCAGACTCTTCAGGGTAGTCGCCTTCGATAATATTTCCCCAATATTCGCCCAACCCAAGGTCCAGCACGATTTTGTCAAATGCTTGGCAATGTACCCAACCTTCGTGGCCCTTCAGCCAGGGCTCGCGAGCCTCGCTATCGCTATCGGCTAGGTTCGCCACGTAATAGAGCCGAGCGATGGTGTCGATGTATTCGCGCTTGGTCATCTGATTAGCCTCCTGATTGATTGATTAATTAACGAAGCGCGCCCGGCGCCCAGCGCCCGGCGCGCAAACATTCGCACAAACGCAGAGCCACGTCAACCCATGCCAACCCACGCATGAGCGGGTTCGGAACCGGGTGCTCTGATACCTTTTTTCAGGCGCTCAGCGTAGAGCCGGGCTCATGCCCGGCCCCACATCCAAGGGATTCCGCCACTCTCCACGACTCTCGACTCAGCACGTTACCGCCAATCAAAATCAATCCAATCACCAGGGTGGTCCTGTGGACAACTCACCCTGGTGATTTCTTTGCTACGCCTTGGGTCGATGGTCGCCAGCGATTAGCGCTCTACCAGCCGCACGTTCCCGCTCGTATTCGTCTATCAGTTCCTGGCGAGTACGCCGGAATCGGCGAGGTTTAGAATCGCCAGACCAACCGGAATCCGAATTAAAAGAATCATAATCCTTCTCACTAGGATAGTTACTAGGTCTTACTTTACTAGGATTGTAGGTCACTGTGGGCCTAGTGGGTGGGTCACTGTGGGCCTTAACGTAGGTCACTGGCGACGGCACCACGCTATAGCGAATCGTGCCCTTACGTCCTTTACCCTGCGGCGATATCAAGCCGCGGCGGATTAGCGACGCGAGGGCGCGCTTGATTGTCGAACGGCTACAGCAACACATTCTCGCTAGCGTCGCCTGACTTGGGTATGCGTTCGCTCCGCGTTGATCGGTAAAACTAGCCAGCGCTAGCAGAACGAGTCGCTGGGATGCCGTGACGTCCGGCAGCCGCCAAATGGGTCGCAGCAGCCGCCACGTCATGCGACGTTATCGAGTTCGTAGCGCGCCATGTACTTCCTGATTTTGAGGATCGTAGATCGCCTGATCGGCCGGCCGTCCCGAATCCGCTCCAGAAGATGACTGTCATTCAGGCAACGTATTCCGAATGTCGAGTCGGCGATCCCGTGGCGCGTCATAAATTCGTCTAACTCCGCGATAAGCGATTCTTGGTTGTTCATTATGGTGACTCCTAGTTTAAATATCCATAACGTGTCGGTGGATAGGACAAATTGGGGGACCACCGGCTTCTAGCCATTTCGCGGACAAGCGGACTGTGTAGCCTTTGCCGTTCTCGCTTTCATCCCGGCAATGCCAGCACTCGGCTTTAATCATGCGAGTCCCTTGTTTCTTGACGCTGGAATAATCAAGCTCAGCGTGGGGATATTCGCCTAGGCGATCAAGAATCGGTTGCACGAATCGTTTAAACGACTCGCTCGGTGTCGTTGCGGTCATTTTGCCTTCGAGTCCGATAGCCAGCGCGAGCTTGCGGAATGGGGCCTTGTGGCCAGCCTCTAATCCTACGCAGGCGTGGACTAATTCATGCGCTAGCACGTGCGCAACATCCATCGGATCATCGACAGCAGGCGAGATAGATATCTCGTAATGATTATCTTTCGACGCGGACGGGTCGAAACATTGGCCAAGCGCCTTACGACGCGAGCCAGCGCCTTTACTGGGCCAACCGCAAGTATAACGGACTCTCTCTGGATAGGTCGCGCCGCTGCTATGAAACAGCGGGCGCAACTCAGTCGCTAGTGCGTTAATGTAAGATTCACGATTCATTTGATTAGCCTCGCTACCATTCTCTTGAGGTCGGCGCTCGCCTCGGTAACCACATCATTTTCGCGTACGTGGCGGCGCGTCTCTCCGGCCACATATTTCTCGCTTTCGTCGGCCCTGTCTGTGTGGTAGTCGGCTTCGCGCCATTCGTCAGCCCATCCATCTTCGCTCGCCTGAGCGAGGCTGTAGCGACAAGTCAAATTCCACATCTGGGCGTAGGTAATTTCGCTGTTCGGGTTCATTTGATTAGCCTCCTTTGTTAGTCACTTGTTATATACGCGCCACACGCGACCACGTCAACGCGAATAAAGACTTGACGACGCTTTTTTATGCCGTATGATCGCAGTCATTCGAGGCTAATCAGTGAGGCTAGGGCTATGAAAATCGGAACAGTAAGAATCGAAGAAGCGCGAGTTTACGACTCGCACGCTGGATATCACCAATTCCATTCGCCAGAAACTCAGGAACCCTTCGGGTCGTTCGAGGTCTTCTGGCACGATGGCGATCACATGGTTGAACGCGATGGAATGGATGGGTTCACCGACACCATGCCACTAGACGACTGGCGTAAGCCGGAACCGGCTGGTTGGTATTGGGCAGCGGGATTCCCTGGTTGTCTTTTAGATGGCGAGCCATCTGGACCCTTCGCCTGCTCCTGTCAGGCACATCAGGACGCTGACGAGTGGTCGCCTGACTACGACGACTAGCGACTCGGTATGCGCTGGGAACGATCCCAGCGTATCCACGGCCGCTATGGGTCGATAGGCGAAACCAAACAAGAGGCTTGAGGCTATGAAAATCATCACTATCGAAAAGAGTCGCCTGGACGCGTTCAAAGCGTCCCGACGCGATCACGGCATCAATCCCAATCTCGCCGACAAGCTGAACGCTGTCGCGCGATACCTCCTGCCGGCGAGGGGGCAGCGATGAAAAATCTACGACGGTTCGTCGACTACACCAGACCTGTCGGTGACGACATCCACAGTCCGATCATGATCTACAGCACCAGCGAGGACGGCGACCATTATTCGGAGGTGATCTGTGAGTTATGCAGCGCATCGCTCGATGCGGTGATGTTCGCGCACCCGTCGATTGATCGCGACGGACGAGCGTATTCAGAATCGTGGTGCGGGGCTAACGCCGCGCCGTACGTGATTAGGCGCAACAACTAGGGGGGAGGGGCAGGATGACGAAATATGACCCGATCACAGGAACTCGACTTCAGCGCCTGCTATTCGTTTCGCTGATTCCCGGCCCAGCAAAGCGCCGCCACGCGGCCAACGTACTGGGATTCTTGGTCATTCTTGGGCTTGGCGCTATCGCTATGTTCGTGTTGTGATGGAGAACAAAATGAGAAAACAGGACGGGCAGACATCTGGAATCGGATTCCCGCTAAGCAGACGGCTCACTCTTCTGGAGAGGACCATGGACGACGCGATCAGAGAAGATCCGACGCTGTCGTCCATGTCACCGCATATGGACCTCACCGGAGCGATTCACTTTCCAACCGACGCCCAGCAGAAGGCCGATTATCGAGAAATCGATGACGACGGCGTCGCGGAATCTCTCGGGGATGACCTGATGGCGACGCTAAATCGCCGCGCCGTCAGCAACAGGGCCATTCAGCGGCATATCGTTGAGCGGCTTCGGGACTGGCTGGAAGTCAGAACCTGTGCCGAGTCGAATGGGGAGCCGAATGGCTGACTTTAAGGTCACCAATCACTGCGACGAATGTGATGGCGAGGGAATTATCGAGCGCCGCACGTCAGTGGATTCCTTTCGCGCCAACCCATGCGAGTGGTGCGATGGGTACGGGGAAACCATCGACCAAGTCGAGTACGAAAGCGTAGACGAAGTGCGCGACGATTATCCTCGCGCAACATCGATACGACGCATTCCCAGCGCCAATGGCGCAGTGCTGGAAATGCCTGTTGAAAACAGCGCCCCAACGCGGAGGTAAAAAAGTGACGAATATTATCATAGCGGCCCCGAGAATTCGGGAGCTGCATCTGGGAATCACCGGCAAAAGTGGCTTGATTTGCCACAATTTCTCCGAGAAATCGCGTTTGCAAATGCAGGAGACCCAGGCCAAGGCGGCGAAGGGCCCAAAGATCGCCCGCGATCCAGAGGCCGAGTACGAGGGTGCGTTCTACAGGCTGGAAGGGGGCGGCTACGGATTCCCCTGCGCGGGGTTCAAAAAGTCCGCCATCCGGGCGGCCAAGATGCTCGACGGCGTGAACATGACGGACGCCAGACAGATGTTTTTTATCTCGGCTGACGACCGGGACACCACGGGCGTAGATTGTGTGCGGATTCACGGCACACCGGAGATGCGAACGGACACGGTTCGGCTTGCCAAGGGTGTGGCCGATCTACGCTATCGGCCAGAGTTTCGGGATTGGTCTTGTACGCTCAAAATCAGCTACGACGAAGACCTGATCAGCGGTTCTCAGATCGTGAATCTGTTCATGCGAGCGGGTTTGCAGGTCGGCGTTGGTGATTGGCGTCCCGAAAAGGATGGCGATTTCGGGCGCTTTCTTGTCGGTGAACAAGACGTTCTTGAGACCGGCCTGGAGACAGTCGAGAAAGAGAAAGCTGCTGCTTGATGGCAGCACGGGAAAGCAAGATTGCGGCGGCTCTGGGCGAGATTGCCCAGGGCCAACCGCTCACCCCCGATGCCGTGGTTGAAGTGGCCACGGACCCTGATCATGTATTGCACGATAGCTTTGAGTGGGACGACACAACCGCCGGTCACAGCTACCGCGTATGGCAAGCGCGGCGCTTGATTCGCGGCGTGAAAATTGTCACTCCCGAAGGCCAGAAGACCTCAAGATTCGTCTCGGTGAAGATCGGAGCGCAACGCCAATACGAAGACATCCGTGTGGTCGTACAAGACGCCGACATGTGGACGGCGGTGTTGACCGACATGGCCCAGCGGTTTGGTGAGTATGAGACCACGCTTAACGGCTTGGTTTCGATGGCTCAGACTGAAGAGCGCGGAGAAACCGCGCAAGAGCTACAGCAGCGGGTTACACGTTTGCGAAACCGGTTGGAAGAAGCGGCACAGCTACCGCTATGACCGTTTTGACAAGGTGGGGCGAGGTCGGGCTTGTCGAGGTCGGGCCAGGATGGCGTGGCGAGGCGAGGCAGTCGAGGGGGGCGTGGTATGGCAAGGCGCGACAGGGTTAGGCACGGCGAGGCAGGCGTGGCTTGGAATTGCGGGGCACGGTCCGGCAAGGCTCGGCGAGGCGAGGTGTGGCAAGGCAGTCGAGGAGGGGCGAGGCAAGGCGCGGCGCAGCGAGGCGCGGCGCGGCGAGGCGCGGCGCGGCAGTCACGGTTCGG
>Ga0208181_1000236_pt1 | contig 34442 bp, 57 predicted proteins | sample MalvirDeepMed_s6_FD_184244 | JGI IMG/M metagenome (GOLD analysis project Ga0208181, IMG submission 184244) | Marine viral communities from the Global Malaspina Expedition - Malaspina viral metaG DeepMed_s6 (SPAdes) (version 2) | ecosystem: Environmental > Aquatic > Marine > Oceanic | place... | reverse complement strand
CAGAGTGGTTTAACAAGATTTTAGGCTTTTTTAAGAAGTCTAAATAGAGCCTGTTTAAGGCTCAAAAACTGCTAGGCATACACAGGTACGTCTAGCTTTATAAAGTTCTCTTAGAACGGCTCTATGGGCGTCTAAGAGGTATTAATAACTCGCTTATAATTAAGGAGAAAAGAAATGGTTATAAAACATAACTTGGTGGATTTTTATTCACCCTCATTTGCATCTATGTTCGTTGGATTTGATAGGTTGTTCGACAGCTTATCAAGGGCTACTGAAGTATCAGTACCTACCTATCCACCTACCAATGTGAGTAGAGATGGAGAGAACTACACTATCGAAATGGCTCTAGCAGGGCTTGACGATAACGACATAGACGTTGAAGTACAAGAAAATACTTTAACAATAGTGCACGAATCGTCTGAAAAAAAGGAGGAAGGCAAACTCTATCAAGGAATTGCCCAACGCTCTTTCAGACGGCAATTTAAATTGGCTGACGATATAGAAGTTGTTGGTGCGAGCTTGAAGAATGGTCTTCTATGTATTAACTTAACTAGGTTTATTCCAGATGAGAAGAAGCCTAAAAAAATTAAGATTGAATCGTAGATGAAATCAGTTCAGACATGGCTGGTAAATGGTATAACGGAAGAACGGAAATTAAAGAAAAGAAAAAAGGAGAGAGAGATCGAATTAGTCGTGCTCGTAGGCACAGGATTATTATGCGTGTCCTCTTTATTTATCTCATTATTGACATACTCGTAGATTTTAAATTAATTTAGTGGAATCACAATGGAGAAGTGTAGGATAACTACGTCTAAAAATTGCGAACCTTGTTATCAGGGAAAGTTTTGGGAGCACACCACAAAAACTTTCAAAACTTGGAAAGAGTTACAACAAGGTAAAGAGTAACTACTGTATTCGAGCATTAAGATTTGCTTCAATAAGATTGTGTATCTTATCAAATTCTACTTGAGCTAATTTTATTGTAGTCTTTAAAGTATTAAAAATAACAGGATTAAATTTTTCTTCTAATTGATCTATATCACTGACGCTTCGTTCAGTAATAACTTTTCCTTTGGTATCAATCAATAATTTGTAGCTTACTAAAACGGCTTCATTCTTTTTCATTTTGAATTTCTGTAAAGGTTAGACTTCCGTGATCTCCTCTCAAGCCAGCTTTCATATACGCTGTAGCTCTCCCTTCAAAAAAGTTTTGGTGTTCAACTCCGATTACTTCATCAAGCCAATCCAAAGGATTGTTTCGTTGGTCATAGTTTGTTTTAAGACCAAGCTGTAGTAATCTCCTGTCAGCTATGTATCTGTTATAAGCATACATATCTTTTTTAGTTAGACCTTCAATGTTGCCCATAGCAAACACAAGGTCAAGGAACTTATCTTCTAATTTAACCATCTTCCGACAGATAGCATAAAGTTCCTTCTTAAACTTATCTGTCCATATATCCAAGTTCTCTTTAATAAAATCCCTGAATAGCTTTGTCATTGCCTCAACATGTAATGATTCATCACGTATGGAGTACGTAACTATCTGCCCCATACCTTTCATCTTGCCAAATCTAGGAAAGTTTAACAGGATTGCAAAGCTACTAAAGAGTTGCAGTCCTTCGGTGAAGGCTGAATAGACTGCTAAAGTCTTAGCAATAGCTTGTTTGTTCTTACGAGTAGGCTTAAAGTCTTTGATGTAATCATGCTTGTTTGCCATCTCTTCATACTCTGAGAAAGCTTTGTATTCAGTTTCCGGCATACCTACTGTATCCAACAACAAACTGTAAGCATGTTGATGTATGGATTCCATGTTAACAAATGCACCCATCATCATCCGAGCTTCAGGCTTTTTAAATATGGGCATAAATTTATCTACATAACCTGCACCGACATCTACATCTGACTGTGTGAATAGCCTAAATATTTGAGTCAACAAATTCTTTTCAGAGTCTGATAAGTCTTGCCAATCTTTGATATCTGTATGCAGAGGCACAGATTCAGGTAGCCAATGCATTTGGTTTTGCTGTACATAATAATCGAACATCCATTGATGATCGAAAGGTTTGTAATAGTCTCTATTTTTTAATAAGCTCATTTGTTTTCCTCCACTAATGAAGTTTTCATTGATGGTCCAACCATTCTAACCTTTGGTGTCCATTTATATTTCTTAGTCCGATCATAGTTAAAAGGTTTTGCCACTACAAAAGGATTATGTCTTTTACCTACCCAAGTAAAGAAGAAACATACCTGTATTGGATCAACATAATTTATCCAAACTTCAATAGCTAATCCATTACTTTCATGTGGATACATTCCTCTAGGAGAATACTCTTCACAATATTTTTCAATTTGTTCTTCATTCTCAGCAGCTAAGTAGTGCCAATTACCTAAGTAATCTTTGGCTTTAGCAAAAGCATATGTGCCTTTGATTTCACTGTAAAGTTTTTCTTTAATCTGAGACATTTAAAAATTATCCAACAAACACTTCAGTTTCTCTTCAGCAGTAGCTAGTTGCGTCATTAGTATATCCATTGACTCTATAATATGTGGGTGTTCTGCTACACCAACACTAGACTCAAAATAAACTTCAAGTTCTGCTTTAGCTATTGCTATATCTGCTTCATACTTTCTTTTTAAAGCATCAACTCTATTTTCTTTTCTTAGTTCTTCACTCATTATTTTCTCCTTCTTCAGCAGGTTTCATTACAAACATTAATTTTTGCATAACCTCTTTATCAATTACACAAACATTGTCTAGATTTGTAGTAACAAATACTTCTTTCTTCGTAAAATCAGAAAACAATAGAAGTATAACTACAATTAATCCAAGACTAATACCGATTGTAAAACCTATTAAATTATTTTTCATTCTTTTCTCCTTCTTGTGGTTCTGTATCCCATACATTTAAATTAGCTGCCACAGTTCTTCTCTCTCCTTTACCAAAGAAAGGATAGACCATGTGTTGCATCCATGATGGGAACATTAGTTGTCTACCCACTATTGGTTTTATTGAAGCTGATTGTGGTGGTCTTAATCTTTTAGTATTCATTATCTCATTACGACCATAAGTGAAAGCTAAGAAGCCATCACAAGCTCCTGAAGCTCCATATAATGAATACAGTCCTTCGTTACTTTGCTCATGTTCACCTAACTTACCAATCTGTTTAGGTACTTTAGTCCATGTCGTGGTAGATATACCAGTAAGGGTCTTAGTACCATGATCGTGTATAGGATTGTAATCCCCTTCATAACTGTGAACTGACCATAGCTCGTCTATATCTACTGCTTTATTGTTAAAGTAATGTCCTGTTACATCGCCAAAAGCTTGTAAATAAAACACTCCCATAGCTGTAATAAATTCATAGTAGTCTTTTAATTTTTCATCTGTATGATCCATCAATAGCTGTTCGCCTTGATGTATCTGTCCAACCAAAGTATGTGAAAGAGATTTTCTATCTTTATCTTTTTTATAAACATCTAGATAAGTATTCAAATCTTTTATTAGCTTCTTAGGTAATTGACATTCCATCATAAGTACAGCAGGTAAATTATGTACCTGTAAGTTTACTTCTTCTGCATTAAATTCCATATCAACCTTCACAACTTAAACATTCAACATCTTCTAACTTAACTCTAGGTATTTTTATATTTACATTCTCAGCAGACCTAGCCGCATTCGATCTAAAGTAATACAAAGATTTAAGTTTATGCATAGCATACCAATGCACATCATTAACATACTGTAGGTAATCATCATGCACTTCCTGTGGCTCGGTAGCTTTAGGCATGTTAAAGAATAGATTAACACTTTGACTCTGACAAATATATTCCTGTCGCATGTGTGCGTGTTCTACTAGATATATCTGATTAATCTCTGGAGCAGTTTTAAATATCTCCTTCTCGTCTTCGTCTAATATATCCAAGTGTTGTACAGAACCATTAGTTCCTGTTATATCTTTCCATACCTTTTCTCTTTCCTCTACGTTAAGTCCTTTCTTCTTTAGTAGCTTATCTAAATATTTGTTTCTGACTTGATAGCTGCCTGAGAGCGTCTTGTGCGTAAACGAGTTAGCACGAAATGGTTCAATACTAGGGGAAGTTCCACCACATATAATACTAGAACTGGCATTAGGAGCGATAGCCAACAAATGAGCATTACGCTGATTGCTGCCATGTACATCAGGAGCTTCGCCACGCTCTTCAGCAAGTCTCTTGGTAGCTTCCACAGCTTTTCTTTTGATGTACGAAAACATGACATGGTTATTACTAGTTGACTGTAAACCTTGAAACGGAAGCCCTTTACTTTGGAGATAAGCATGAAAGCCCATCGCTCCAAGCCCCAACGACCTCTCTCGGTAAGCCGAATAAGCAGCTTTGACCATTCCTTCTTTTTCTTTTTTAACATAATTTTTAAACCTCTTAAAGTTTGCATTGTATCCACCTAGTCCTGAAGTATCTACAATCGCTTCGATAAAATGTTCTAACACATTATCAAGCATAGTTATTAAATCATCTATGAATTGTTCCTTCTTCTTCCACTTATCAAAATGTTCTAAGTTGACACTAGATAAACAACACACAGCAGTTCGTTCTTCATTAGTAGGTAGTACTATCTCGGAACATAAATTACTTTGATTAATTTTTAAACCTAAATCTTTTTGTCCTTGTGGTAATTCTTCATTACAACGATCAATGTTAATTAGATAAGGTTCACCTGTCTCTGCTCTGGCATTTAATATCTGCCACCACAATGCTCTAGCACTGACTATCTTAACAGCTTCACCAGATTTAGGATCAATCAATCTCCATTCTGCATCTTCACGCACAGCTTTTAAAAATTCATCAGTTATATTAACTGCGTTGTGAATATTGAGACACTTCCTATTTATATCCCCACCGGATTCCTTACGCATGTTTATAAATTCTTCAATCTCTGGATGTGATATATCTGAATAGGCTGCATAGCTTCCTCGTCTGGTAACACCTTGATTGAAGGCAAGCATTTCAGAGTCTACTACGTGCATGAATGGAATTGATCCAGTAGAACGAGAACCATGCCTAGTTGCAATCCCATTACTCCTAACATCTCCCCAATATCCACCGATACCTCCACCCGAACTCGCCAACCATATATTCTCATCATAATGATCAGAGAGACCACGCCTACTATCAGGTACGTAATTGAGAAAGCAGCTAATAGGTAAACCACGAGTCGTTCCTCCGTTAGAAAGTATAGGAGTACTAAACATAAACCAACAATCGGAACTGTACGTATAAAGTCTTTGGGCAAGAGCGAAGTCAGTCCTACCTTTATAAGTTGCACCAAATATACTAGCCCTTGCAAAAGCTTCTTGAGCATAAGTTTCTTCCTCCCATAAATATCTATCTTTTAATGTATCCAAACTAAATTTATCCAGCTTGGATTCCTTATTATAATCTACTTCTATTCCTAAATAATCAGTCATTGGTAAATAATCCTTTATTTGTTTTAGATTGGTGACTTGTTGAAAGTAAGATTATAGCATAATGTATAATTTTTAGCAAGTCCTGATAATCTTTTCCATTCTTTTTTCCGTATCTCATAGCATACTTCATAATATTTCCCATACAAAAACCTTCTCCATGTCCTGCGTCAACAATCATATCTGTAGCCTGATACTTTCCATCCGCATAATGTTGTTCATATGTTTTATTTATATGTCTATGAACTAATAATAGTATTTCTTCTTCATTAAATTTATATTCCATAACTCTCCTCAGTGTATTTGTGTTCCTCTCGGAATCCCTGTTAATCTAAATTCTATTTCATAGTCAATTAATTCTTGTAGACGCATGATTAAGTCCATATCTATATCTTCTAACTGACCACCTCTATTGATCAAGCCACCAATTAATAATAGTAAGTCTTCTAAAGTAGCTTCTTGGAAAGGAATCTCAGGCATTTGAATTTATTAAATTTTCTAATTTTAAGTTAATATCTTTTTTTAATTTTTTCTCTATCCATTTATGATTCATAAAAGAAAGGTGAATTGTTCCTCTACTAACATAATATTTATCATCAGGTAGAGCTTGATCTAAAAGTTCAGGTGTAATTTTTTGATCTTTAGTTAATAAACTATTAATCCATTCAAGCTGAAGTTCTAATGTTCGTCTTCTAATTAATTTACTTTTCTTCCCATTCATCTGTAATCTCTTGTACTCTAGGTTCAACTGCTACTTCTGTAAAGAAGGCAGGTCCTCTAGCGTAATCAAATATTCGTAGTCCTAATCCATTGTTGGAATCTTTATGACATTCAATCTTATGTGGACACCACACACACTCTCTTGGAAGTTTAAAATTACCATGAGTTCCGTCTGCTATCGGTTGATAACATAACGGAGGTGGTTCAGGCTTTTTTAATTGGGTCTTCCTTGTATTAATCTTAGTCTTTATATCAGGCTTGTCAAGTTCATCTGGTTGAAAGAACCATAATTCTCCAGTTTCTTTATTGATAACTAGGAAACCTCCCTTGTTTGTACCTTCAGCAGTTTCATAACCTGCTAATTGTGACATGTATCCAAAACTATCATAGTCTGGAAGTGTACCATTCTTAAATTTGTTGAATGAAAAACCTGATGTTGATTTAATATCAACCACTTCACCATCTATCTTACAATCAATATGTCCTTTAATACCATTCACTTCTACTTCTTTCTGCTGATCAGTTAGTTTATGTCCTGATAATTTAACAAAGAACACAACCAGTGCCTCTAGTAAATGACCATACAAGAACTTAATGAGTAGTGTAGCCTGTAAATCTTTAGCTTTTATCTTTGAATTTCTATCATACCAAAGCTGACGAGCAGGTTTACCTATGTTAGACATACGCAAAGTCGGTTTGTCTTTTGGTTGTGCTGTTGCCCAACCTCGAATAGCATCTTTCATATCCTCACCAAACTGATCTATATCTTCATCAGATAGTTTAAGACCATCTCCTTTTGACAGAGGTTTAAGTGCTTTGTATATATCTTGTACTATATTTTCTAATTTCTTTTTCATTTTTTAGGTCTCCCCTTTACTCCATGATCCGCAAATTTTAGTTCTCTGGTATCTGGATTAAACATTAAAAACTTTACACCTAGTTTTTCTTGTTGTTTTGTTCTTCCTTTTTTAAACATAACTTTCTTACCTGTTCTATTTCTATGATCAGGTTGTGCTGTCTTAACATCAATAAGAAGTAGATTTCCTTTCTTATCCATTGCTATCATATCTATAGGACCAGTACATCCTGAATTTTGAAAGACTTCATAACCACTATCCCATAACCAAGTGACTGCATAGTATTCTGCAAAGTCTCCTTTTCTGTTTGTATTAAGACCATCACTATCTTGTTCATTTATATCTTCTTCAATCTCGAAATCATCAGATAAAACGAGTTGTTTAATGAGTTTCACTCCAATTCCCTCCTATTTTATATTCACCTGTTAAAGGACAACGCATGTTATAATACTCTCCTGCCTTTTCAATACAGCCTACAGCTAACTCTCCTACGAAGTCTACGATATCTTCTCTAACTTCCATTTGCCATTCGTCATGTATGTTAGCAACAAACTTAGCATCTAAAGCTTGTAGTTTTATTAAAGCCTGTAACATAATCAATGCTCTCTTCATAACTATAGCTCCACCACCTTGAAGTAAACTATTTAAAGCTGCGTAATCATTTCTAATAAATATCTTACGACCATCTAATCCCTTGAGGTAGCCTCGCTTCGCTGCTTTTCCAACTCTGTTCTTAAGTTTTTTAAATGCTGGGAGATTATCTAAGAAATGTTCTCTAATTCTTCTAGCATCTTTAGTGCTGCCACCGAGTATAGATGAAAGTTTCTGATCTCCTGCACCATAACATAGGGCATAAATAAAAGTCTTGGCTTTATCTCTTGATTTCAAACCTGCAAGTTTTTGATTAGTGGTGTGAATGTCTCCTTCTGTGACTTCCTTTGTGTACTCCTTGTTGTCCATGTAATGTGCTAACATGCGTAGTTCTAATCCACTAGCATCAACACCTACTAATTTATAACCATCTTTAACAATCCAACAGGCTCTACATTCTTTACCATATTCACTAGTTGAACTAGGAACTTGAGCCATGTTAGGTGCTCGATGTGACATTCTTCCTGTTATAGTACCAGTGGGTATAACAAAACCATGTACTCTGGAATCATCATCAACTGCTGTGATCCATGAATCAATCTGTGCTATTCTCTTTTGTAGCAGAAGAAACTCTGCTATTAAACTAGCTTCAGGTATATTTTTTACTTTAGCTAAAGAAGATTCATCCACAACTGGTTGACCTGTAGGTGTAAAACGATTTGGTTTCCATCCAAAGTCTGTAAGATATTCTCCTATTTGTTTACGAGAACCTAGATTAAACTCTTGTAACTTTTGTCTCATAAAGGGTTTGTATTCTGCTAACCAATCCATTTTAATATGGTCATCATATTCTTCTTTGGTTAAACCTTGTTTGGATAAAGTACCATCTTTTTTAAGTTTAGGTATTACTAATTTTATATCTACCATCTTAGGTTTAAATACCTTTTGAACTTCCTCTCGTACTTCAAACATTCTTTCTTTAAGAGAAGCCACTAGTAAAAGTGCTTCCTTCTCATTGAAAAGAAAACCAGTATCTTCCTGTTCTTTTAACACCAAAGTTACTGCATGTTCTAGTTTTAAGGATTCTTCATCAAAGTCTTCACCCTCTTCCAGTAGATATTGATATGTCTTTTCATTTATAAGTACATCAGTTTTACAACGTTCTAGCATTTCTTTAGAAAAACGATCCCATTCATCGTGGTCTTTCTTAAGAATATTAACTCTGTATCCCCACGTTTTTAAACCATGTCCATTCTCACGCACAGGATTAAATAAACGAGACATAACTAATGTATCTTTTATTACCTTTGTTTTTGATAAATCAATACCATGTAGTTTACTGATAACAGGAATGTCAAAGCCTAGAATGTTATGACCTATCAACGAATCTGCTTTGTTTAAATAATCTATGCCTTCTTTTATTTTGTTAGGTCCGAAGGAAACAACAGCTTCACCTAAAGGTTTAGCTGCAATACACCATATCTTATCCGGTTTTAAACCATTAGTTTCAATATCAATTACAATTTCTTTCATACTCCCTCCTAAAATGGTACATCATCTAAAGTTTCTTCATCTGTAATTTCACTCATACGCCCTGTTTCTGGATCATAAAGTAGACTACAAGCCAAACCTGTATCACCTGTGTACCTAGATTTAAGAACTCTTACTTTAGTTGTGTTAGCTTCTTCAGGGTCTTCAGCTTGTTGGTTTCTTTCTAAGGCTATTACACAATCACTTAGTTGACTTATTCCTTGAGAGCCCTTGAGGTGGGATAACGAAACTACGATACCTTGTTCGTGTCCTTTTTCACCTGCTGCTCTTCTAAGATGTGATACTAAAAACATACCAACACCTGTCTCTTCAACCAAAGAACGTAAACGATTCATCAGATTATCAATACCTCTACGTTCATCACCTTCGGTCAATTGACTTACCAGCATGTGTAAATGATCTATAACTATCCAACTACATTCACAACCTATAATCATGTATCTAAGTTTAGAAAATATTTCATCTATATCATTGCTGCCTAAGTGAGCATGAATAAAGACCTTATCTTTTTTAATAATCTTATCAAAAAATTCAGTAAGTTCTTCTTCAGTATACTTATTTCTTTTCTCTTCTAAGTAGATACGATCATTAGCTTCTATAGCTACAATACCATCAGCAGTTCTCAACCAATTCTCTTCAAGAGCTATGATACCTACATTATCTTCTGTATTTTTAATAAGATAATGAATAAGTTCTCTAGTAAAACTAGACTTACCTAAACCAGTTCCTCCTGTGAGAGTAACCAATTCATTCTTTCTCATACCGAAAAGTTTTTTGTTTAAACCTTCGTAAGGATACGCTATGCTTTTTTTAATTTCCCTGTGAAGCCATTTATCTTTAGCACTTGATAACTCCATAATTCCTGATGGAGTATATGTCTTGGCATCCCACCATGCTCTAGTAAACTGAGCATACTGCCCTTTTTCAAGCATGATGTTAGCATCTTTAAAACCAGTAGGCAAAGAAACTATTCTAGCTTTTCCCGGTTTTATAATACGTGCAACTTTTCTAGCTGCTTCTCGACCTGCCTTGTCGTTGTCAAAACAAATGATTACATTATCAAATGCTTCTACAAATTCAATACTGTCTCGTATATCTCTAACAGCACCTGCTGCACCACGTTTTATAGAAACTGATGCCCACTTCTTATCAAACATTTCATAAACTGCCATTGCATCACATTCGCCTTCGGTTATGGTAAGATACTTCCCACCTTTACCAAAGAGTTGTTCACCGAACAGTCCTGTACCTTCATAACCTCCGTCAACAACGAAACCTTTGGTACTTATAGTTCTGGTTTTAGTTGATACAATCTCGTTACTATTATAGTAAGGATAGACATGCTTTATTATTTCGCCTTCTCTATTATAAACAACTCTTACACCATACTTTCTGGCAACGTCTTCGCTTATATTGCGATCTGTTAAAGCTCCAAAAGTTCCTGTGTACGAATTTAAAAATGTATTCGGTTCTTTATACGCATTCATATTTACTATGTTCCCATCCAAAGCTGCTTGATAGTTTCCCCAATGTGCGTCACAACTAAAGCAATGACCAGAGCCATCTTTATTTGTTGAGACAGGATCACTACCACCGCATTTCGGACAGGGTAGATTGTGTTTATCCCAATTACTTCTATCCATATTTCCCTCTAGAAATAGAGGGCAGACTACTCCACCCTCTAGTTAATGATATTACTCTTCAGTTTCAGCTTCGTCAGCTTCTTCTGTGGGAGTATCTTCGCCTTCATTATTAACAATGTCCACGATTCTATTAGAAAAGAAGTTAATACCTGCTTGTAACTCTTCCAAGTCCAAGACAAGATTAGCTTTCTTCTGATTCAATCGTTGTAATCTACCAAAGATTCCTTGTCCTTCTTCAGGTAGGTCTTCAATATTTATTTGCACATCATTAATCGTGATAAAAGGTTTCTGTTCTACAGCTTCATCAACCATTAGAACTCCTCCCCATCTAGTAATTCAGCACCATCTTCTGAACGATACTCAATAAGATCAAGGACTTGTATAGCTTGTAAATCCAAGCCTTTATAGTCTCCAAACTTATTAGTACCTTCGTACTCATTGTACTGAACTCTAATTTTAGAGCCGTTACCAACAGCATAGTTAACTTCCTGCTTGTCAGCATCTAATAATCTAGGTGCGACACGAACCATTCCATTAGGTCCATTAACTTTACGTTTGATAATTATAGATGGACCTTCATCCATCTGTTTGATCTTGTGTCCTCGTGACGCAAAATCATTTGCAGTATCTTCATCAACCACAAGATTGACTGTATATACTGGTTCAAACCTTGTATTAGGTGTTTTAATACTCGCCCAATACGCAGTTCCTTCTACTACTGCCATAATATTTCTCCTTTAAAACAGTATTTATAAAACCATAGCCAGTTGGGGCTATGAGCCAGTTGCCCCATCACCTCAGTAAACTGAATTAAGTAGCCCTTGAGGGATGGAGATAGAGGGCATAACTACTTAATGACTCAAGGAAATTGCCTTTAATATCAAGGTCATATCTTTGAGTCCAAGCAGTATACCACACTTTATCCTAGATTGCAAGCAAATTCTCAAGAAATTCTTGCATTCCAGATTGTTCGGTTCTCAAAACAGTCACAGTATATCTAGGACTGTTAGGAGTATGTAATACATCATGAGTATCTTTATTGCTATAGATAGTTTCATAGTTATCAGTAACAAACTGTTCCCATAATTTGTATTGTTTTTTAGTCAGAGGAAATCTCCTCTTCCTTTCCATAGCTATTGTGCTTTCAAAGTTATTTGTCATTTCTAATCCTATATCTATAAGTTTCACTATCCCATTGTAAATTAAGCAGTTCTATTAACTCATACTTAACTTTTTGTAATTTACTAATATCACTTAACCATAAGTCCTGACATTCCATAATGGTATCTGCCATATTATCTATGTCATGTACTCTTTTAATAAAATTATTAGTTTCTTCTGGTGTAAGTTCTATAGTTGTTTTATTTTTTAAATGTTTTGTTTTCATTATACTTCCTCTATGGTTTGAATTTCTGAATCTTCTGGCTCGTTATCGGGTGTAAAGTAATCACTAAGATTAAAGTTGTATTCACCAGATTCAAATATTTCTCTGGCTTCATCTTCACTTGAAGCGACAACAGTATAAGATTCTAGTTGCACACCTTCTCGGTGAATTTCTATCTCCCATTCTTTCGCATCATCTAGACCATGCCACTTCTCAACTCTTTCAAATCTAAAGTTCCTGTCCTCTTTCTTATTAGTATCGTAGCCTGTAAAGCCTGTGAAATCCGAATAGAATTTCGCTGGTGTTACAGTTCTACTTGTAACAATACCACCATCAGCTTTGTATTCAAATAAAACTTGAATACCTTTTGTGATACTTTCAATCACATCGTTTCTCATATGTACTATATCAGTCATATCTTTTCTCCTCTTTGTTTAAATTTATATAGCCTTCCTAGCCTGTTCCTTTTCCAAATCTCTATCGTTCCATCTTTGAAATGATAAGTTATTTTCCCACTAGAACCCTCAACAGCAGAGACTTTATTCTTTTCTATCTCTTGTCGGTACATTTCATGTGCGTCATACTCAGTCATAGCCCTCTCCTATAAAAAATAAATAAGCAAGCCAACTATTGCAACGAATAGTAGATTGACTGTTATTAAAATTAATTCATCCTTCGTCATACTCATTCTCTTTCATTTCTAATTCGTAGAATACATCTTCACATCTAAAGAAAGCACTCTCTAATTTATTCTGTGCTTCCCTAACCTCGTCTAAAGCATAATCCATTTCCTTTTCTAATCCATGTTCATCGGCAAGACTAGAAAGCTTTACTACTATCTCAGTAATAGGATAGGTAAGATACTTAGCTTCTTTAGTTATCCTTCTTGCTTGTTCTTTAATCATTTTTTTTACTCCTATAAGTTTGGTATATTTTATACTGTTCTTCGTCTGGTATGTACTCAATCTTATCTTTATTTAAAAAAGGTGTAGGTTTTTTAGAAAATAAAGTTAATAAATAAAGATACAAATGTAAATGTGGAAAGCTTCTGTGTTTATAATCATATATGTATCTTGGATTAACATACAATTCTTTAAAGTTTTTCTTCTCTCTGTCTATAGTTGGTTTCAAAAACCTAGTGTAGAAATCTTTAATCCCTCTACTACTATAAGTCTTTTTGTAATTTTTATAGTTGGTTTTGTTACAGTTCCAAGTTCCTGTTGTATAAAAATAGGAATATCTGTCAGCGTAAGAATAAATACTTAACATTAAAGCCCTCTCTTTAACAATATATTTTATATCTTTCTTATCTAAAAAAGATATAACATTATTTAAAGTTTCATTAGTGTATCTAATAAACTTAGGATTACCTTCATTATCTATACCCTTAAAATTCCACTTGTCTTTATCTGCTCCATCTCTCGACACATTATCAAATGTGTGTTGGTAATCATAAGTGTTCCAACAAAGTCTCATAACGCCTAAGTTTTTTTCTGTTAAGTAATTAAATAAAGCTTCAACTTCATCTTTAATAGGCTCAATATCCAAGCCATCAAACAATTTATGTAAATCATGTTTATTGTTAGAGTAGTTATATTCTTCTGTTAATGGTAATGGTTTTGGTTTTTTATTGTTAGATTTATAAGCAACTTCTACACATTTTTCGATTTCTTTAAGTTCTTCTCTAGTAAATTCAATATCTTCACTCATAACTTCCACTCCCATTTAAATAATTTCTTTTTATCTTCCTTGTCCTCTGTATGCAGGTCTTCCATTTCCTCTAACTTTTTTACTTCTTTTTTTGTGCTTGTTTCTAACTCGAACGTTTTTTCCACTTCCGATTGAGGTATGCTTGAACCTGTGTTTATTTTCATTTCTTGATACCTCCTTAAAGCCTTTAGCTTTCCTCATTTAATTCCTCTTTACCTATTAGTATATCTCTAAGACCAATATTATCTGTTATGCCCTGTCTATATTCCCTTAACAGAGTTAAAGATTCAGAGTCAATAGTGTTCCAAGTCTGTTTATCTTTTACTCTGGTGACAGAGACTATAGCTTTTATAGCTTCCATGCATACTATATTGTCTACTAATTCTTCTATAGTTTCTGCATAGCTTTTGATGTTAGCTGTTTCATCATCACTATCAATGATAGTTATTATGTATTCATCCATTAGTTTTTCTTTCCTTATAAATTCCTGTTAGTTTCTTTTCCTTTGGGTGTTCATCTTTTATAATTCCCTCAAAAATTTCTTCTACAAGTTTATCATTTTCTGCCTTGCTTGTCAAGGATATTAAAAGCTTTATGTTTTCCTTCTTAGGTTTCCAAGTCTTCCAATACACCTTATCTTTAGGTCTAACATTCCAAGTCCATTCAATGTTCTTACCATTGTAATCATAACCAAAAATTAATCCCATGCTGTTACCCTTATGTAAGGATCAATCTTAAATCCTTCTGGTAAGAAGTTAACTTTACCTTTAACATCTTCAACAGTTAGTGTAGGAGATATACTATTACCTTCATCATCAACACCAAGTATTAATCCACTACCTGCTAATTGAAAGACACGACCACTAGCTGAATATTCAAAGTATAAATTGTCCTTCAAAATACCTTCATCATCTACAAAAATACTGTTGACATCATCTATTCTTACAAGATCAAAGGCTCTACAATCTATTAAGTTATAGATATTCTGTATCTCACCATCATGTTCTACCTCTTTTATCTCTTGGGTTTTTACATCTATTAGTATTGCTTTCATCTTTCTCCTTTTTTATTACTATCATTTATATCAATAGTACTATTAATCTTTCTCGTTAAAATGTTTCTTCGCATATCTTTCTGCAAAGAACTCTAATGTATTTCCATGTAGACCTAGCTTCTCGCCTTCTTCAAGTCCTTCTTCAAAGAGTTTTTCCATTGTTATTTCGTTCCAGTGGTTACTCATACTGCCCTCGCTTCTATTAAATCAATTACAAAGCCTGAATAATCTTTAATAGCTTTGCCCTTCGCTTTAAGACCAACTACTACATTCGGTTCATCTAAAAATCTCATGTCGTGTTCATCTCCATCAATCACTTTAACATCTTTGAACATAGAAGGCAAGAAGTTTCTGAATACTACTGCCTTGTTGTTCGGAACTTTATCAAACAGCTTTGAGTATTTCTCATTAGCTTCTGAATAACTCCATGTTAAATGATAGTTTGTTATTCCCTCAACCTTTCTAGTAGGTATCTTGGTGTAATCATAAAAGATTACATCAGGGAACATCTCAAATACAGTTTTATCTTTGTACTCTTGATGCTCCCACTGAATATCAGACGTGCCATTCAATCTGACACATGGAATTTTGTTCTCCCTCTGACATTCTCTTATAAATTTGTTGATGTCCTCAACTAAGTAAGACATAAAGGTTTCATATTCATCAAGGAATAATAAAGTCTTTCTAATTCTAGCCTTCTGAATGCTAGGAATGAAACCACCACGACCAGCAGTATTTAAGCAAGGCTCTTCACACATAGCTATCTTAGCATAAGGGCAAACAGTTCTCTTGCCATCTGCTAAATCACTAGGAGCTAGATACATAATCCTACTTTTGTATTTATCCTGTATCTTATTGCTCTTATCTGTCTTAGGATTGCCTTGTGATAATAATTTATAACTAGGCATCTTGTGTTTCCTCAACTGCACTCTCTACATATTCTTCGTAACCATTTTTTTCAACAGTTTCCCAAGCACATAAAGGTTCACTATCTTGTGCAGTAAGTATTGCTTCTTCTTCGTTCTTAGCTTCTACTATCTTGAATACTGTATAAGTGTATTCTCCTTCTACTCTATATTTAGTCATTTGTTTTCTCCTCTATTAAAAACTGGTGGTAGAGGTAGGATTCGAACCTACATACTCAGAGAGAACCATTTTACAGACGGCTTACTTAACCAACAGCATCTCTACCATATTAAAAAGTGCATGACTAAGGTTAGAGGTTGCCCATTTTTATTCTAACTTTGGTATACTGCAACACCTAGCCATGCTTAACTGTGTTTCATAACTCTCGGTCTATTCAACTCTGTGTTACCTTACGACAGTTATTAAAAAGTGTGTGACTACCTACCCCGAATTTAATCTAGGCTTTACAGTAGCCACACTATGTAGTTCGTAAGCGTCTGGATTTCTCAGTCTTATCGCTCTTTCATCTCCGACCTTCCTCGTCTCACTATAATAAAATAGCACAGGCTTCTGGATTTTATAGGAGTTTCAACACCGCAACTACAATTAAATCATGGCAGTTTTATTAAGGACTCTGCCAACCTCACTAGCTTGTACTTGTATAAGTCTAGCCGTTTTTAAATCAACTACAAGTAAAGATTATTATCTTCAAGTATAGTCATGGAACTATTCCATAAAGGTTGCACTGGTCTTTTCAATTCTGTGAAGAATGAATAGAAACCAAAGTGTCTGCCTTTAAAAGTATTACCTGCTTGAGTACCATATCTAGTCTTATTCTTACGAATACGAATGATATTGATACCTAAGACATTACCAAGATTCCAAAGTACCTTCTGTTTTAAAGGTGCTTCGGAGATAGGTAAGGTAGTACGAGAGCCATTTTCAGAATACGTTATACACATATTTAAATCCTCTATCTCTGTTAAACACAAGCAAATCTCTTTAGACTTGCCACCAAAAATCTCTAAAAGTATAGCACATTTTGCCTTCGCTGTCCACTATTTGTAGTCTATTAAACTAGCGAAAGTTTCTAATTATCCACCTAGTTCCTATTATGCTATCATATTTAGGAGTGATAAGTGAATAGTTCTTACCCTTATTAAAGATAAACCACTTGTCTTCTTTAATACTCATGGATTTATCGTATCTAAAACCTTTTTCTTTAAGCGAGTTAAACGCTTGGTCTTTGCTTTCAAAAGTCATTCGTCTTCTCCTTCAAATTCAGGTTGATCATTAAGTACAATCTCTCCATTCTCAATCATGGTATCTACCATATCAGTTAGTCTATCCATATTAAGTTACCTCCAAAGGTATCAATTCATCCTTATTAGAAAATAAAGTAATTTCATAAGTTTCTCCATCCTCTGCAGTAATTACAATATCTCTTACTAAAACTTCTTTGTGTTTAGTTAAAGGTTTTGCTGAAGTTACCGCAACCTTACTTACTCTATGAATGCTTGTTGTTAAAAATGACATATCTCTCTCTCCTTAAATTATTATTATTAAAATTATTTTGCCACAAAAGCCCTAAAAGTATAGCACATTCTTGGCTCGGTGTCCAGTATTTGTAGCCTACTAAACTAGTCTGCCCTGTATATTGCTGTTGCTTTAATATCATAGTTATTCAATACTCTAGCATAAGCTAATGCTCCTTGCTCTTTAACATCCATTGATTGACCATGATAATCAGCAGGATTCCAAACATCATAGCCACCAAGATGTGATCTGTATTCAACTATCCCTTCTTTCTTTAAAGCTCTAGCAAATTTAGTAGTTGCTGGTCTTATATTAACCCAAGCAAAACCGCAGTATAGAGGTTCACCATACTCTTCATTCGCTTCTGGATTAGTCATTCGCCAATGAAATAACCATTCTTCAACAGCTTTCTTGGCTTGTTTAACACCTTCCTCATGTATTTGTAAAGGTGTTTTAAAGTCTATTACATTACTCATAGCTATCTCCTATTCAACCTTTGAAATTAAACCATCTTCCATAGTTACATTAGCAAAGAACTCTCTACCTTTTATCCCTGTTATACTAGGTCTGTTTGATCCTGTTAAAACACCATTATTCTTATACTCTTCTCCAAACATAGAAGTTTCTGTATAATTTAATGAACTACCAACCCTCTGTTTCAATACTTTTTTACTTGTATAATTAAATATCAACATATCTATCTCCATTATTAAACATATTGCTTTGGTAGTAAACTAGTTCTGCCAAAGCCTTAAAAGTCTACCACAATCCACCAAAAAAAGCAACTATCTTATGCTAGTTATAAATAGTTAATTAAATTATTAGATCGGGCTATTGAATTAGACCAACAATGCGAAGCACTAGTTATAATAGTAAAGGTACAGCTAAAGGTACAGTTAAGGTACAGGTTTTGAAGGTACAGTTGATAAAAAGGTACAAGGAATTTAAGAAAAAGGTACAGTTAAAATCGCCATCAATAAGTGGCACGAGTTCAAAAACTGATGTTCATATTCAAATAGTCCTAAGTCTTATTAAATCTTAGTCCTTGTTCACTAGGTTGGTTGGTCTGCAGGAATTAATAAGCCTGCTTCAGCAGTCTATAAAAATCTCTTAGACATAAAAAAAGGGCAGACTCAAAGCCTACCCTTTTTTTCTCCCTTTTAACTCACTTCAGGATTATCAGCAAGATACTGTGCTATAGCATCTTTGTATTTCTTCGGTAAAGTTTTAGTAGTAGATATTAGCTTATGAGCTTCTTGGAAAGTAAGTTCTCCTTTCTTCGCAAAGCCATAAAGACAACCTACGATTTGTTTTTGGTAAGCCCATTTATCTTTGGCAGGTTTATTCTTCGAGAATTTAAAAGAGATAGCTCTTATCTGTCCATAAGAAGCAGGCTCTTGTAAACGCTCATCGTCTACTTTATTAATATCAAAAGTTGTATCCATAATATACCTCCTTAGGTTTATTGGATTTTTAAGTTAAGCAAATCAATATAACTTTGAAGTGCCATAAAATCAGATGAATTTTCACATCTGAGTTTTTTAACACGAAGTCCAGATGACAAATAAGTGTCAAGATGAACTTCTGCATTAAATCTGTTATAAGCTTCGTCTGCGTGGTGAAACTCTAAAGTTTCATCGTTGTTGAAGGTTATTAATATACTCATAATTTTCTCCTGTTTTTTGTGAGTCTCACAAGCCTGACGGGCTCACAAAAAGGTAAAGGAGAAAAGCTATGTAAGTATATCAATTGACCGCACAAGAACGATAGAAAGTTCTTGGGTTTCACAAGCAGACACAAGATTCAGATTTAAGGTTGATTAGTTCATCACACTTATTTGACCTTTAAGATTCGTGTAACTCAGATGTGAAAAGGCAGCTAGACTTTTATGAGTACTTTAATGGGATATTAGATTTGCTAGCTTAAAAAGACGATGAAGATAAGGTGAATATATTATGAGATACTCTTTTGTCCTTATATTGTAGACGCTCGTTTACGTCTGCTACTGAAAAATCTGCCAAGTCTTTGAAATCTTTAAAGTTTGTGAAGTTAATGTTTATAATATAAACACTTAAGACTTCACAAACTTTGTAAACTAGAAAGTCTTGGCAGATTTTATGGACAGAACTATCTCTTAAATTCTCATCAACCTGACCATACTTGGGATTACATACAAATCTAGGTTGTCTCCTGCTTTGCACTGTAAAGTCTACTTAGTTTTCTAAAGATCAAAGCTAATATCTACCTTACAGTCTTTACCGACTACAAAGATGCTATAGTTTGCACAGTATCTTACTCCTTTTGATAATCTATTTGAGTTGAGGAGCTGGTAGGCTTTAAAGAGTCTGCCATCCATAAAGGTCTAAGAGTACCCTGCAGGAGACCAACCACCCTCCATCCATACTATATGTAGTGATCGAATGTTTTAAGGGAAATGGGTTGTAAACTAGAATAAGTCGGGCTATTAAGACTAATAGAGCTGGTGGGAATCCTATAGGTCTAACCTGCCTACCGGACAAGCCTCATTATACAGTTGAGAGAGAGTTCTGTCAAGTCTTTTCTTGACTTTTTAGCATACGACTGTATACTAGTTTACATGGAAAGTATATTACCAAGTCTTTCAAAACCTAGAGAACTTACGGATAAACAACAACTCTTTCTTGACAGTCTAGTAGAAACACAAGGAGACCCTAAGAAGGCAGCAGATATAGCTGGTTATACAGGACACTACCAAGTCTCAAAAGCTTTAAAGAATGAAGTGTTGGAACTAACTAAGGATGTCTTAGCTCACAATGCTCCTAAAGCAGCTTTCAAACTTTTAGAGATCATGGAGTCTGATAGACCTATACCGCAAGCAAACAATAAGATTGTAGCTGCTCAGTCGGTTCTGGATAGAGTAGGAGTTTCCAAGACTGAGAAGTTAGATGTTAACCATCAAGTCTCAGCAGGAATATTCTTAATGCCGGATAAGAAACCGATAGAAGCTGAAGCAGAGGATGTAGAATACGATGAAACTTAAGCTAGGAACTTTTGAATATGTAATAATTATAACTACATCTTCTTATTTATTTGGCTTATTATTTCTATTGTTAAATAGAATAACTCTCTTTTAACATGGCAGATAAGACTACAATAATAAACATTGATGGTGATAATGAAAATGAGAAACAAGAATTACCAACTTGGTATAACTATGCAGAGGGCTTTGACAAATGGCGAGTCTTTCCAAGACTATTAATTGCTCTGTATGGATTAGCTTTTTACAGAACTACGGAATGGTTTATGGCAATGCCTGATCCTACTAATGCTCAAAGTGCTTTTGTATCAGTAATCGTAGGAGCAGGAGCTGGCTGGTTTGCCGTCTATGTAGGCAGAGGAAGTAAATAATGGCGTATTCACAACAAGTATTAGATAGATTTGCAAGTGTTCTCAAGGAACCGAAGAAACATTCAGTAGGTAGGTTTGATCCTGATGATGCTAGTGTAGCAACAGGCATGGTTGGTGCTCCCTCATGTGGAGATGTCATGCGACTGCAGTTAAAACTTAAAGGAGATTTAATAAAGGATGTTAAGTTTAAAACCTATGGCTGTGGTTCTGCTATTGCATCGAGTACTCTATTTGTAGATATGCTAAAGGGGAAGACAGTTGAGGAAGCTAAACAAATTAAAGACAAGGATATCGCAACAGCCTTAGAACTACCACCAATTAAACTTCATTGTAGTGTCTTAGCTGAAGCCAGTATTAGGAAAGCTATAGAAGATTGGGAAACTAAACATGAGTAAGATACCTACTTGGGCTATAACTGGATTAATCTGGATAATTGGAGGTGTTGGTATGTATTTCTTATTATTTAGTTGTAGTGTTTATCAACCATTAGACGGATTATGTTATACAGATAGAACCGGAACTTATGTATGTCCAGTATAAAAATGAATAAAAAACAAGAAGTAGCAGATAAAGAAGCAGATAAGATTTTAACTACACAAGTTTTTCCTAGTTATTTATTTAAGGAAGGAGAAAAATGGACTCATGTAGATAAGGTAGGTAATATCTGGTATGAAGATATAAAAACTACATATTCTGAACAGATGCAAGACGAACTTGAACCAATATTTAAAAAATGATACCTGAAGGCTATATTAAAAGGAGAACATCAACTATCCCTTACGGGTATGAGTTAGATGCAGAGACAGAAGGCTATCTTAAACCTATCCCTACACAGATTCATGCTTTAGATGTAGTGTCTGAAATGGTACATGGTGATGAAATAAGCCTAGCAGTAGCTGTAGATTGGCTTGAAGCGAGTACAAATAGAAGCATGTCTCGCATGGGATTAAAGAAACATATAGATAAAAAGTATGACGGAAGAAAAGAAGATATCGGAAATAAATTCGAATCTTTACTTGACAGATTCTAAAGGTGACCCTATACTTAATAAGGATGGTACGCCTCGTAAGAAGAGTGGTAGACCTAAAGGTTCTAAATCAGCTTATCATTTTACTAAGCAGAACCAAAAGAAAATTACTGCAAGGCAAGCTTTAAAACGTAAAAGGAATACAGTTGAAAAACTCGAAAAGAAATTACGCTCCAAAAAGCAAACACTCAAACAACAAGAGACCACAGTCAAAAAGTTTGAGAGTGCATCGGATGAACAGACAGTATCAAAACAGGGGAAGGTAGTAACGGAGACTGAAGTTAGCTCCCTACCTGATTCAGTACAACAACATCTTGATGCAACAAATTCCTTCGTGGCATTTATGCCGAATGAAGGTCCACAGACCGACTTCTTAGCAGCAGGTGAAAAGGATGTCCTTTACGGAGGTGCAGCCGGAGGTGGTAAAAGTTTTGCCATGTTGATAGACCCTTTAAGGAACTGTCACATGAAAGGACATAGAGCTTTAATACTTAGAAGGTCTATGCCAGAGTTGAGAGAACTCATAGATAAGAGCAGAGAATTATATCCAAGAGCTTTTCCCGGAACTAAGTTTAGAGAAGTGGAAAAGATTTGGAATTTTCCAAGTGGTGCAAAGATAGAATTTGGCTTCTTGGAAAAAGATGCAGATGTATATAGGTATCAAGGACAAGCGTATAGTTGGATAGGTTTTGACGAAATCACCCACCTACCTACCGAGTTCGGTTGGAATTACTTAGCGTCTCGACTAAGAACAACCGATCCAAAGATCAAGACCTATCTACGCTGTACGGCAAATCCCGGTGGTGTAGGTGCTCACTGGGTGAGGAAAAGATATTTAGAACCAACAGACCCTAACAAATCTTTTATAGGGGAAGATGGTTTAACCAGAAAGTTTATTCCGGCTAGATTAATGGATAATCCATATCTAGCACAAGATGGTGAGTATGAGCGTATGCTCCTTTCACTACCTCCAATCCAACGAAAACAACTATTAGAAGGCAATTGGGAGGTTAATGAAGGTGCTGCGTTTGTAGAGTTTGATCCATCTGTACATGTAGTTACTCCTTTTGAACTGCCCTTACATTGGGAGAGAGTAAAAGGAATTGACTATGGTTATGCTTCGGAAAGCTGTTGCCTATGGGCTGCTGTTGATCCACAAGATAAGACTCTCATTATATATAGAGAATTATACAAAAAAGGTCTTACAGGGGAGGCACTAGGGCAAATGATTACTGAATATGAACAACAAGAGTATCGTTCAGTTCCCGGAGTATTAGATACTTCGGCATGGGCAAGGACAGGTTATACTGGTCCTACCATAGGTGAAGCATTAACAAAGTCTGGTCATAAATTAAGACGAGCCGATAAAAATAGAATAGCAGGTAAAGTGCAGATACACGAATATTTAAAACAACTAAATGTTGAAACAAGACCACGTTTACAGATATTTAATACTTGTCCGAACTTAATAAAAGAATTACAAGGGATGCCTTTGTCAAAGACTAATCCTGAAGATGTGGATACACATGCACAGGATCATGCTTATGATGCATTAAGATATCTTATAATGAGTAGACCTAGAATGACTGATCCTATTGCAGATATGTTACGTTTAAAACAACGTACATTTGAAGCTTCTGATTCTACCTTTGGATATTAATATGGAAGAAAATAAAAATACATTTTTAAATGCTGACCACATCTACGAAGACGTAGAAGGTGAGCAAGGTAAAACTTTAAAATTAGAAGAAGATCAATCTAAAGGTTTAGTAGGTTTAATTAAAAAGCGTTTTTCTAATGCTGAGAGAGCAAGGCTAGGTGATGAGGGTAGGTGGTTAGCTGCCTATCAAAACTTTCGAGGTATGTATGGCAAGAAAATTAGATTCAGGGAATCAGAAAAGTCCAGAGTCTTTATTAAAATTACCAAAACTAAAACAATTGCAGCCTTTGGTCAACTAATAGATGTTCTCTTTGGTACTGGAAAATTTCCTATTGCAGTTAAAGAAACACGTTTACCTGAAGGTATTGCAAAAACTGCACATATAGATTTAAACCAATCTCCTGTTAATATAGAAGGACCGGAAGCAGGTGAAGTAGGTTTGCCTGAAGTAGAACCTGCTACAAATCCATTTGATGTGGGCTACGAAGGAGATGGCAATGTTTTGAAAGCTGGAGCTACCCTTGCAAATGGTGAAGATTTTTTAAGTTCACTAAAAGATAATTATACTGATCAAGAAGGTAATGTTGTATTAACCTCCGGTATAAGCCCAATACCAGCACCTGAAATAAGTCCGGCACAGAAAGCTGCACGTAATTTAGAAAGGCTTATCCACGATCAATTAGAAGAATCAAATGGAGTTGCTGAGTTAAGAAATGCCTTATTTGAATCGGCAATGCTAGGTACAGGTATTATTAAAGGACCATTTAGTTTTAATAAAACTTTACATCGTTGGGAAAAGGGCGAAGCAGGTAGAGATTATAAGCCTTCCCACGTAAGAGTACCTAGAGTTGAGTTTGTTAGTTGTTGGGATTTCTATCCTGATCCAAACGCAACCAGTACTGATGAATGTGATTATATAGTACATCGACATAAGTTTAATCGAAGTCAACTACGTGCTTTAAGAGATATGCCTTACTTTGATAAGGAGGCTATTCGAGAAGCTTTACAGATGGGTCCTAATTATAATACTCGTTATTTTGAAGATCAGATTTTAACAGACGATGCTAAGACCGAAACAGATTTTTCAGATCGTTTTGAAGTCTTAGAATATTGGGGAGTCATGGATGCAGACTATGCTCGTGAAGTTGGTATTGATTTACCTGAGAGTGTAGATGATTTAGACGAAGTTCAAATAAATGCTTGGGTATGTGGTGAACAACTACTACGAGCAGTTATTAATCCGTTTACTCCTCCTAGTCTTCCATATCATGCATTCCCATATGAAAGAAATCCATACAGTTTCTTTGGTATAGGAGTTCCTGAAAATATGGTAGACTCACAGCAAATTATGAATGGTCATGCTCGAATGGCTATTGATAATTTAGCATTGGCAGGTTCACTGGTGTTTGATATTGATGATTCAGCACTGGTCGGTGGACAGAGTATGGAGATATATCCGGGCAAGATATTTAGAAGACAAGCTGGAATGCCCGGACAAGCAATACACGGATTGAAGTTTCCAAACACAGCCCCTGAAAACATGATGATGTTTGACAGGTTTAGACAACTCGCAGATGAACAGACTGGAATACCTAGTTATTCTCATGGACAAACAGGTGTTCAAAGTATGACTCGAACTGCGTCAGGTATGTCTATGCTACTAGGTGCTGCTAGTTTGAATATTAAGACAGTCATAAAGAATGTTGATGACTTCTTATTAAAACCACTTGGGGAAGCTTTCTTTCATTGGAATATGCAATTCGTAGAGGAAGATATAGACATTGTTGGTGATTTAGAAATAGAAGCACTAGGTACGTCTAGTTTAATGCAGAAGGAAGTAAGGTCACAAAGATTGACCATGTTCCTCCAAACTGCACAGAACCCTGCAATTGCACCATTCGTGAAGATGTCTAAACTAATTAGCGAATTAGCCTTTAGTCTTGACTTAGACCCTGAAGAAATTCTGAATAGTCCAGAAGAAGCTGCTATCGCTGCACAAATTATAGGAATGCAAAATGCTCAACAAACAACAGGCGAAGAGCCTAGTCCCACTGGTGAACAACCCACAAGCCCTCAAAGCCCTGAAGGACCACCTCAAGGACCAGAAGGAGCTGATATTACAGGGGCTGGTGGTGGCACAATCGGAACAGGAGCTGTTCCTTTACCGGGGGAAGTGGGCTTTAGTGGAACACCTAGACAAGCTCAAGGAAGAGGTTAAAGTAACTTTAGATAGTAAAGAGGAGAATTAATATGCCACAAGGAAAAGGAACATACGGAAGTCAAGTTGGAAGACCACCAAAAAAGAAAGGTTCACTTTTAAATAATGATAGACAACAATATCAATTTGGTGGTGGTGCTTTTGCTAGATTGCTTACTAAAAAAATACGCTCACTAATTAGTCATAGAGATAGACTAAGTAAAGAATTAAATACAGAACAAATTGGAAAGAAGAAACAAAAAGAGATATCTAAAGAAATAAAAGAACTAGATAAAGAGATAGAAGAATTAAAAAAACCGAAAACAGTTATAGTAGACGAAGAAGGAGAGATATGGTCTCCTGATGAACTCTCAGACGAAGCATTTGATGAGTACGCAGATGAAGCAATAAAAGCACAACGCAAAGGAGGTACTACATCTTATAAACCTACTAAACCTTTAAATACACTATTAGGAAGAACAGAAGAGATAGCTGTACGCCCTAGTACAAAAGCTGGTCATGTAATTATTACTAGGGAATCTCCTTTCACTGGTGAAGTTAATACTATGGAATTAAAAGCCACAGTGGAGCAATTTGAAAGATATGATGCAGGGGAAGGTTTAATACAAGAGATTTTTCCTGATTTAACTCCTGATGAAAGAGAATTTATTATGACTGGTATTACTGCAAAAGAATGGGATAAATTTGTACCTGATGAATATGCAAGTGGTGGTAGAGTTTCAAGAGCAAAAGGTGGAAGAGTGGGCTATGCAGATGGTGGTCAAGATGATGAAGAGGAGTTTGAGCCTTGGGAGTTGTGGGATTATGCTACTTCATTATTTAAACCTCGTGAAACTACAGGAGCTATTGGTCATAAGATTAAAGAACGTAGAGAAGCTAATCCAGCAGTTCAAGCAAGAATACAAAGGCGTAAAGATAATGCTGCTGATCGTAAAACGGAAAGAGCTGCTTCTCTTTTAGGTCAACGTAGAGAGCGTAAGTCTAAACTAAGAACACAAAAGCAAACAACTAAAGAATTAGGAAAAACAGAGAAAGCTGATTTAATTAAAACAGGAGATACAAAGGCAGGTAGAAAGGCTAAACGTGCTAGAGGTAAAGAAGCAAGAAAAACTAGTAGAACAGAAAGACAAAGCTCAAGAGCTGCAAGTGCAGCACTACGAAAATTACGTAGAGAAGAAAGAAAAAAGAAAAGAAAAGAAAAGAAAGCAGCAAGGAAAAAAACATTTAGTGGAGGCAGGATAAGTAAACAAATGGGAGAACTAGTAGGTGAAGGTACACGAGCAATGACACAAGAAGAACGTAAACAAAGTTTATTAACAGAGTTATTAAAATCAATTAATGTTCAAGTTGATAGAGAAGATAATGAATATCCTCAAAAAGAAATTGATAGAGCTTATAAAGCTTTAGTTAAAAATTCTAAAACTGTTGGTTTTTCTCAAAATGAAATTGATTCCTATTTACAAGCAGAAAGAGAAAGAAGAGCTGATGAAAGACGAGAAGCAGCAGAAGTAGCTAATCCTTTAGGTGCTAGAACAGATAGAATGCCTAAACAAGAAGGTGGTCTTCCCCTTATAGATGATCAAATGGGAGAATTAGGAATGCTTCCAGATGAACAAATAGAAAATCAAATGCTTCCAGATGAAGAGATGGAAGAAGATTATGTAGACTTTGTAGTGAGTTCTACATTAGATGAAGAACAAAAGAATTATTTAGAAAGTGCTCTCGCAGAAGATGCTAAGTTGAGTGAGATATTCGACCAAGTAATTGAGAGTGCTTCAGAGTTTTCAGGGTCTGGACCTGTTGAAGGTTTAGGTTCTGAAATATCCGATTCGATACCTGCAAGGTTATCGGATGGAGAATTTGTCTTTACTGCGAAAGCTGTAGATGAAATTGGTGCTGATGTACTTCAGCAACAGATGGAAGATGCAGAGGCTGGAGCAGATGGAAGGCAAGGTGTCGTTCATGGTGGCGTAATTGACGAGGAAGACCGAGCAGCTCCTATTCAAACTAGAGGACTTCTAGCAGCACAAGGTAATATACCTAATGTTGCAAAGCAGTCTCGTCAGGTTGAAGAAGAAATGTTGAAGTCAAGTCCTCGAAGATATTACGTTCCTGTGAGTGGCTAAAGCGATAAAGCGACCCTATAATTTTTATAGGCACTATATCATATATAACAACCGAAAGGCGACCTTTACAAGACAAGCCCTACTGTGCACAACGTAGCGACCTTGTTAACGAAGCCCTGATTAGGAGGTAAGAAAATGACTGAAGAAGTTATAACCGAGAACCAAGAACCGCAAAAAGCCAACCCTTATAATGCAAAAAAAGATTGGCATGATGTAAAAGATAAACCTTTTGTATCGTCAGATAGTTTATTTTTTGAGAACCCTGTTTCAACTGAACATGACGAAAGTGATGCCATTGAAGCAGAAAAACAAGAAGTAGAAGCAAATAAGGATAAACCTTATAAGCGACCCAACTATAAAAAACGATACGATGATTTAAAAACGCACTACGATTCTAGACTTAATGAGTTTAAAGCTAGAGAACAAGAGTTAATACAGAAAGCTGTTTCAAACAGACCAGAGTATAAAGCTCCAAAATCTGCAAAAGAACTAGAAAAGTTTAAAAACGAGTATCCTGATGTTTATGAAGTGGTAGAGTCTGTTGCCCACATACAAAGCGAAAATCAAGTTGCTGAATTGCAAACAAGATTAGATGCGATGCAAGGGCGTGAAACAGAAATACTAAAACAAGAAGCTGAAAAGGACCTTCGAGAAACACATCCTGATTTTGATGAAATTAGAAACAGCGATGAATTTCAAGATTGGGCTGATTTGCAACCAGAGTCTATTAAAGATTGGATTTTTAATAACCCAAGTGATGCAATTTTAGCTAGTAGAGCTTTAGATTTATTTAAAAAGGATATCGGATTAGAACAACCTAAGTCAAATTCTAAACAGACTAAACAATCTGCTGCTGATATGATTTCCACTAAAACAACTAGTGTAGAACCAAATCAACAAAGAGTGTGGTCTGAAAGAGAGATTGCTGCCATGAGTGTTACAGAGTTTGATAAATACGAAAGTGAAATCAGCGATGCAATGCAAGAAGGCAGAATCATAAAATAAACTATATAGTTTAATAAATAAACTATAACTTAAGGAGAATATCTGATGGCTCAATTTTTTGAACCCTCAACGGATACTGATGCTAACTTTGCAAACTCCGTAAGTGGACAAACTAATAGTTTCTTTTTACCTTCGGTTTACTCTAAAAAGGTTTTAAACTTTTTTAGAAAATCGTCTGTTATAGAAGCTATTACAAATACCGATTATTCGGGTGAAATATCTGCTTTCGGAGATTCAGTAAAGATTATCAAAGAACCCGTTATTTCTGTCTCAGCGTACACTAGAAATACTGATACGACTGAAACTAGACTAACAGACCAAGAAACATCTTTAGTTGTTGATAGTGCTAATGCGTTTAAATTCATCGTAGATGATATTGAAACAAATATGTCACATGTCAACTTTAAAGAAGTTGCTTCAAGCTCTGCTGCATACGCATTGAAAGATGCTTACGATCAGGCTGTACTTGTAACTATGTTTGCTGGTCTATCTGCTTCATCACCTAACCACGTGTTAGGTTCTGACAATGCTACTGATTTAGCTGCCGGAACTTTTGATGGAACAGGTAACCTAGACATTGGTTTTGGAACTGATGAACATGACCCTCTAGACGTTATGTCTAGAATGGCAAGACTATTAGACGATCAGAACGTACCTGAAGAAGGTCGTTGGTTCGTTGCTGGTCCTGACTTCTACGAAGTTCTAGGAGCTTCTAGTTCAAAATTGTTGTCTGTAGACTACAATGCTGGAATGGGCTCTATTAGAAACGGATTAGTTTCTAGTGGAAAACTTCGTGGCTTTGATATGTACAAGTCAAATAACATAGCTGACACATCTAATGCTGCCGGTAAATGTTTGGCAGGTTCCATATCAGCTACTGCGACTGCAAACACAATTCTTTCAACAGAAGTGTTGAGAGACCCAACTTCGTTTGGGGATATTGTGAGAGGTCTTCATGTTTTTGGTGCGAAAGTACTAAGAGATGAAGCCCTTGTTGGTGCATTCTACGGAATAGACTAACCAAATAGATTTGGGAGGTGTAATAGCCTCCCATGTCTTTTACTTTTATAGTATAAATTATATTTTAAAATAACAACATAACTATTTTTAATTAAATAGAGGAGAAATAAAAAATGGCAAACCCAGTTATAAATATAAGGGATACAGGGCGAAACTCAGCAAAAACTGCAGATGTTCGTGGACTTGCTGATAATTCAGTTAATTCGTGGACTTCAGGCACTACAGGAACTATTGCAGTAACTGCTGATGCAACTTATGATGTTTCATTTACACAACCAGCAGATACTATTATTCGTAGTCTTATCGCAATTCCAGCAGGTAACATTGTTACAGCAGGAGCTTCAGGCGATGATGTTGATTTCGATTTAGGAACTTCAGCAGGTGGTGGTCAGCTTATTGATGAAAAAGCTATCTTAGATGATGGTGGATCAGCAGTAACATGGACAGCCAATGTACCTTTGTATATTATTCAAAATTCACATGGACACGCAGCCAATGCCTTTGTAGGTACTGGAGTAACTGCAGGTGTTTATGGTGGTCCAGCTACTTCGGAAGCAATCGTTATTGCAGCTACTTTGTACAGTGCATCAGCCCGTACACTTTATGCAAGGTTAAAACCTTTAGCAAATGATCTTGCAACGGCAGCTACAACTGTGACTTATTTAATCGAGTTTTTACATTTAGGTGTATTACCTGATTAATTCTTATGGCACAAATAGGAACTGACAAAAAAGTAGTCAAGTATCAAGGGTAGTCTTTATTGATTATCCTAAAGTAGGGAGGGTCTTTGCCGACTCTCCCCTACATTAAATAAACAATAATAAACAAGGAGAAATAAAATGCCGGGACCGGGACAAAGAGTAAAATACCCAAGAGGTATACGATGGAAACGTTTTAAAAAACAAAAACCAACTAGAGGTAAGAAAAGAATACCTTCAGAAGCTAAACAAGGTGGTGGTCAAAAAGGTTTGACGAAAGGACCTTGGGGAGGTTCAAAAGGTGGAAGAGTTGGTAAATCATCTGGTGGATCAATAAGAACTAAGCTTTCAAGTGGTGGACCAGTAGCTAAACCTAATTAAGGAGAACAACATGAGTTGGGATCAAACAGAATTTAATAAGTGGTATAAGTCTTGGCTAAAGAATAACTTTGGACCAAGAATGGAAAAATACTTTGGTAAAATAGTTCGAGCAAGAACTAAGAAAGGGAAGTATAAGGGTGATGATAAATCAACACCTGATGTTAATGAAGCCTATACAACGCAAAAAGTATAATGCCACAAATAGGTTCGGAAGAACAGCCTATTGTTTTAAGGAACAAGAAAAAGAATAACCAGAGAGGCTTATCTGGAAAGTTTTACTCGAAAGAGAACAAAGAGAAGTACGATACTGGATGGGATCGTATATTTAATAAGGATAAATAAGAATGGCAACATATCTAAACTTAACTAACGAACTATTAAGGGAATTGAATGAGGTTGTCTTAACTTCATCAAACTTTGGTGATGCAGTAGGTATACAAGCTCATGCTCAAGATTGTATCAATAGAGCATATAGTGATATAGTAATGGCAGAACCTCAATGGGCTTTCTTAGCCACAGGAGAAAGTGGAGCAACTGATCCGTTCTATGGTAATGTCTATGTAGAAACTGTAGCAGGAACTCGGTGGTATGAATTAAAAGCTTCTAGTTCTAGTATTACAGCAGATTATGGTTCAATAGATTGGGATAACTTTTATCTAACTACTATAGGTGTAAGTGGAGTAAGTGCTCCTTATACTAGTCAAAATTTAAAATTTGTTACAACTGAAGAATGGAAAGATCATTTAAGAGAATCTGAGAATATAGATGATGCAGATACTCAAAATTATGGAGAACCTAAATTTGTTATCCGAAGTCCTGATGCTAGAAAGTTTGGAGTAAGTCCTATACCTGATAAAATTTATCGAGTCTGGTTCTTTGCTTGGGATTTACCAACAGCATTAGATGCTCATGGAGATGCAACAGTTTTTCCAGATGTATATAATCCAGTATTAATGGCACGAGCTAGATACCATTTCCATCAGTTTAAAGATGCTCCACAACAAGCAGCCTTCGCTTTAGAAGATTATAAAAAAGGATTAAAACAAATGCGATCAGCTTTAATGAATCCTGCACCTAGCTATATGTCAACGGATCAAATATAATGCCATCACAACCATACGCACTAGCATGTGAAGGAGGACTTGACAAGTCTTCTAGTTCTTTTGAGCTTTTGCGTAGACCCGGAGCAGCTACTTTATTAGAAAACTTTGAAGTTGATATAGCTGGAGGCTATCGTAGAATAAATGGTTATTCTATTTTGGGTGGTGATAGTGCAGCTAATCCTAGTACAGATAATGATATACTAGGCTTACACGTTTATGCGGATGGTGTAATAGCTTGTACAAGTACTAATATTTATTTTAGCCAAGATGGAGAAAGTTGGCTACAGATTAATATGGGTAGTGTTGCAGGTGGAGGAGATAACTATAGTACCTTTACAGGTCGTAGTGCTGTAGCTAGAACTTCACAAGGTTTAGCACATTTTGCAACCTACGAAGGTGATACAACTTATGGAGAAGTAGTTATTACTGATGAAGGTTCTGGTGTTTTACCTTTTTATTTTAAGATGACAGGTACTGATTCAGCATTAAGTAATCGTACTTTTTTTGCTAAAACAATTACAGTAAGCAGTACAGAGTATCCTAAGTTTTGTGTAATGCACGATAAGCATTTAGTTGTAGGAGGAGCATCAACAACACCTAATACTATATATTATAGTGGAACAAATGATATAGATGATTTTACATCAAGTGGATCAGGAAGCATTAAACTTGATGATCAAGTAGTAGGACTTAAAAGCTTTAGGGAAGACTTAATAATCTTCTGTCGAAATAGTATTTGGAAATTAAGTAATATAAATGTTGCTGCTTCCATAGCAGTAGCACCAATTACAAAGAACATAGGTTGTTTAGACGGAAAGAGTATTCAGGAAATTGGTGGTGACTTAGTATTCTTAGCACCAGATGGAATAAGAACACTAGCTGGTACAGTAAGAATTGGTGACGTTGAGTTAGGTACAGTTAGTCGATCTATACAGCCTGTAATTAAAGACATTGCCGATAATATAGGAACTTATACTATAAGCACTATTGTTATTAGAGATAAATCTCAATATCGCTTATATTATGGGAGTGATGCTACAGGAGGGTCTTCAAGAGGCATAATAGGTACACTTAAAACAAACGAACAAGGATTTACCCAATTTCAATGGTCTGAAACTGTAGGTATAGATGCAAGTGCTGCAGCAGCTTCAGGCTTTAATTATAGTGGAGTTGAAAAGCATTATCATGGAGATTATGCAGGAAGAGTTTTTAATCACGATACAGGAGATAATTTCTTAGATTCTGGTAATACTGCTAGTAATATTATAGCTAAGTACCAGACTCCAGATTTAGATTATGGAGATTTAGGAACTCTTAAAACTTTAAAATATGCAAAATTATCAATTACTCCAGAAGGAACAGTTGATACAAGTTTAAGAATTAGATATAATTTCGATGATTTAGATAGTCCACAACCAACGGATTATTCATTATCAATACCTAAACCTTCATTATTTGGTACAGCAGTTTTTGGTGCAACAGCAGCACATAAGTTTGGTGCAGCTTCTGATCCAATAACAAGACAAATAATAGAAGGAAGTGGACACAGCAACTATTTTCGAGTATTTAGTGATAATCAAAATTCACCTTATACAGTTAATGGTTTATATATAGATTACGTACCTTCAGGGAGACAATAATTATGGCATACAGTTACACACGACAAAGTTCAATGAGTGATGGTGATACTATCACAGCAGCTTTATTTAATAACGAATACAACCAACTAGTCAATGCTTTTGCATATTCATCTAGTTCTGCTGGGTCTACAGGACACAGACATGATGGTACTGCAGGACATGGTGGTAGTATAGCTACAATAGGTGATTTAGACTTTTTAAATAAGATAGTTGCCGATAGTACAAATAATAGGTGGGGAGTCTTTGTAGAAGTATCTTCAGCAGCAGTAGAACAAATTAGAATTTCTGATGGTGTTATATCACCAGTAACAGATAACGATATAGACTTAGGTACAAGCTCTCTAGAATTTAAAGACCTGTTCATAGATGGTACTGCACATATTGATACACTTGACGTAGATGTAAATGGTACAGTAGCAGGAACTTTTGGAGTTACTGGAGCTACTACACTATCAAGTACTCTAGCAGTCACAGGAGCTGTCACAGGTTCTAGTACAATTCAAGGAACAACAATAACAGCTACTACAGCTTTCGTACCTGATGCATCTGATGGTGCTGCTCTAGGTACAAGTGCTTTAGAATTTAGTGATCTTTTCCTTGCTGATGGAGCAGTTATAAACTTTGGCGATGATCAAGACGTTTCCTTAACTCACGTAGCCGACACAGGCTTACTTCTTTCAAGTACCGACCAATTACAATTCGGTGATTCAGGTACTTATATACATCAATCTGCTGATGGTGTCTTAGACTTAGTATCTGATA
>Ga0208181_1000228_pt1 | contig 35130 bp, 34 predicted proteins | sample MalvirDeepMed_s6_FD_184244 | JGI IMG/M metagenome (GOLD analysis project Ga0208181, IMG submission 184244) | Marine viral communities from the Global Malaspina Expedition - Malaspina viral metaG DeepMed_s6 (SPAdes) (version 2) | ecosystem: Environmental > Aquatic > Marine > Oceanic | place... | reverse complement strand
GTCAGCACTCCCAGCGTCAGCAGCAGGGCAGTACCAAGGGCTACGCCAGCGGAGGCGGTGAGCAGAATGAAGGCGGCAACCCCGAGCCCGCCTGCAATGCCGGTAAATAACCCATAGAAAGTCAGGTTCAGGCCTTGCCAGGAGCCATCGCTGTTTTTCTTCAGGGGTAACGAGGCGACGAATTGCCAGCGTTCTTGCGGCAGGTGATGGAAGAGAAAGCGAAAGCTCACCCCGAAGACCAGGGTGCACCCTAACAAAAACAGATCCGCAGCCATCTGCTAGCTCCTCAACGGTGGCGTCAATTGTCAGGATGGTTATGGATCGGTGCGGAGGAATGACAGGGGGGTTACGATTGTGTGAAAGAAGAGGGGGCTAACCTGGCAGGTATGCTGCGTGCTTTTGCTAGTCCCGATTGCGCAGAAAACACTCTGCGGCTTGCACGATCAGTTCAGTGACGGAGCGGTCCTCCATCAGAGCCTGCATTTTCAGGCGTTTGTGCAGATCGGCGGGGATATCGGCTGTGAGGCGGCGGTAGCCGTCGCGAACGGCTCCCGGGCGCTGCGGCTTCGCGGCTTTCTTCGGAACAGGTTTACGCGCGGCGCCATTGCGCTTGCGAGGGCGTTGCTGCTCTTCAATAGTAACGAAATCGATCTGTTCCATGGGTGCTGCAATGAGGCCGGCGAAGACAGTCGCCAGATTACTGGAAAGTGCTGCAAATAGACAGGATTGACAGTTAATTTTATAGTGCAAAACCTTGATTAAAAAAGCGTTGTCGCAAGGGTGACGATAAAAACAGGGGTTGGGGGAGATAATGGAAAATGTGGATGTCCTGATCATCGGCAGCGGCTTCGGCGGCTCGGTGATGGCCTGCCGGATGGCGGAGAAGGGAAGCCGGGTGGTGGTGCTGGAAAGGGGGCGGCGTTGGTTGCCGGATGATTACCCTTCGGTATCTCAGCGCGACTGGTTCTGGGATGAAGACGAACCGGAAAAACAGAACGGTTGGATCGATTTCCGCTACTTTGGCGACATGAGTATTGCTATGGGGGCCGGGGTGGGCGGCGGCTCGCTGATCTACGCGAATGTCAGTATCGAGGCCAAGCCGGAGGCCTTTGCCCAAGGGTGGCCAGAGGCGATCGACTACACCACGCTCAAGCCCCATTATGATACCACTGGGGTCATGCTCAACGTGCAGGAGCTGCCGGGAAATCAATGGACGCCGCGAACCCATCTGATGAAGGAGGGAGCCGACGCCGTCGGCGCCGGTGACCGGTTTCATGTTGTGCCTCAAGCGATCACCTTTGACCCTGACTGGAACACGCAACGGGATGATCCTTACTCCTATGGCCACAGCAAGACCTGGGTGAATCCGCAAGGCAAAACCCAGGGCACCTGCGTACATTGTGGTAACTGCGATCTGGGCTGCCCGGTGCAGGCCAAGAATACCCTGGATCTGAATTACCTGGCGGCGGCGGAAAATGCCGGTGCGGATGTTCGCCCCCTCCATCATGTGCGGACCATTCGTGCCGTGGATGGCGGCTATGAAGTTTTGGCCCGGGACCTGGACGGCCACTGCTGGCGCCGCTTCAAGGCAGAAAAAGTGATCGTGGCTGCCGGCTCAATGGGGTCCACGGAATTGCTGTTGCGCTGCCGGGATCAGTACAAAACTCTGCCAAAACTTAGCCGCAAGCTTGGCCATAATTGGTCCTGCAATGGTGACTTTGCCACCATGGCGTTTTATGACGAACGCCAGATTTCCCCCACTCGTGGGCCGACCATTACCAGCGCCATTGATTACCTGGATGGGGCAGATGGTGGAGCCCGTTATTTTGTGGAAGATGGGGGCGTGCCGGATATTCTCGGCAGCTGGATGGAGCGACTGGGCAAGGATCCACGTTTTGCCAGCACCCGGCTGGGTGACGCCATGCTCAAGTACGGAGAGAGTAGTGACCCCTTTGCCAAGATGATGCCCTGGTTCGGGCAGGCCATGGACGATCCCGGCGGCCGTTTCTACCTGGGCCGCCGCTGGTACTGGCCCTGGAAGAAAGACCGCTTGAAACTGGATTGGGACTATCGCAAGGCAGAAAAGGCGGTCCAGGGGCTGGCAGACCGTCATCTGGCGCTGACCGCTGCCACGGGCGGCGATCCGATGACGCCCGCGACCTGGGACTGGTTCAAGGACCTGGTAACCCCGCACCCACTGGGCGGCTGCAATATGGCTGATTCTGTGGAGCAGGGCGTGGTAGACCACCGGGGAGAGGTGTTCAACTATCCCAATCTGTTTGTGATTGATGGTGCCATGGTGCCCCGTGCATTGGGCCTGAATCCGTCGCGCACCATTGCTGCGCTGGCTGAATACGCCGCCAGTGAAATGGCGTGATGGCTGCTTCAAGCTGCATGCGTCACGCAACACAGGTCAACAGGCTTTGAGCAACCGTGCTGCCCATGGTCGAGTGCGCTACATTGGTAGTGAACGAGAATGAGAGAGGAATTCACAATGGCCGATGCCCGTTTTCATATTGTCTTTGCCGGTCAGCTGGTGAAAGGGTCGGACCCGGTTACGGTGAAGGCCAATCTGGGAAAAATTTTCAAAATGGATGCGGCCCGGGTGGAGAAACTGTTCTCCGGGCAACCGGTGGTGCTGAAGAAGGATGCGGACCAGGCCACCGCCATGAAATTTCGCGCGGTGTTGAAACAGGCCGGTGCCGAGTGCGAATTGCGGCCGGTAGCAGATCCTGTCCAGCCGCCATCGACACCGTCAGTTCCGTCACCGGAGCCCAGTACGGCTTCTCCGGACCCTGAAAGTCAGCAGCAGTCAGAGCAGACGTCAGGAGATCTGGAAACGGTGGGCACCATCCGCACCGGGGGCACCGGTTTTTCCGGGGCGTTCTCTGTGGCAGAGGTGGGGGCGGATATGGATAACAGCGATAAGATCGCCCCCCCGCCGGCGCCGGATGTCAGCCATCTGAGCATGGCCCAGGCCGGGGAAGTGCTGGGGCAGAAAAAAGAGGAAAAAACGCCGGTCTCACCGGATATCAGTCATCTGTCTTTGCAGGAGGACTGACCCGCACCGGTTTGTGCCTGAAGCCAGGCTAATCCGCCGGGGTGGAGGCGTCACCCTGATCCGGGCCATGAAATGCCAGGTACAGCTCTTCCAGTATTTCTGGAATGCTCAGGGCCATTTGCCGCACCACCTGGGTGTTTTCCCACAGCGTGTCCAGGGCTTCGTCATCGTCCAGGCCGGAGATCAGAATGAAGGGCAGCAGCAGTTGCGCCATTTGTTCTTCATCATCCTGATACCAGTTTTCCTCATCGACGAAAACCCCGGTCATGAACCCGGCACACCAGCTTGCCAGATCCTGGCCGTCCTCTTCCTGGTATGGGTCCAGCAGGCAGGGCAGGTTGATGGCGTCGCCACCGAGCAACTGGGTTACCAGCCGCTCGCGCAGCCGGTTGAGGGCATCGCTGACTTCCCCGGGAACCGGCATCTCCAGCTCCGCAGCATAATCCACTGACTCCACCTCTGGCCCCACGGCCAGGGCACAGAGCATGCCATGGATTTCCGTCCAGGTAGGGGCGTCTTCGCCTTGCTCCTGGAAATATTGGCGAACGGTATTTTTCAGGCTGGGATTGGTGATATCTGACATTGAGTCCTCCGCTGGCCGCAAGCATACCGGGAGTTGTTCAGGGGCTCCAGGCATTCCCGGCATTATGGCTCAGGGCAGTTTTGCTATCCGGTCTCGTCCCCGGGATTTGGCTTCATACAAGGCGGCATCCGCCCGTTTGGTTAATTGGTCAGCGGTTTCTCCTTCCTGAAAAGCGGTAAGCCCTGCAGAGAAGGTGGTATGCAGTTCTGGCGCAAACTCGTAGTTTTGGTCTGAGAACTGGCTGCGCAAGCGCTCAAGAGCGGCCTCGCTGGCAGCCTCGGAGGCATGAGGAAACAGCACTACGAATTCTTCGCCACCATAGCGGGCCAGGAGGTCCGACTTGCGCAGGCTCTGGCTGGCGATACGGGCAAACCGGCTTAGGACCTCATCACCGCTGTGATGGCCGTAGTTATCGTTGACCTGCTTGAAGTGGTCCAGGTCGATAATTGCCAAGTACAGAGGCGTGTGATTGCGATTGGCGAGGGAGAGTTCTTCTTCCAGCCGCTCCAGAAAATGGCGGCGATTATACAGCCCGGTGAGATCATCACGTACGGCAATAGCCTCCAGACGTGAATGAGCATCACGCAAATTTTCCCGTTGATCCCGGACCCTGTTTTGCAGGTTGTGGATATAACCACCCATATAAATGAACCAACAGAGGATAAGGGCGAGGATGATCCAATGCCCGATCAGAAACGAAAAGATCGCTTGTTGAGGCGTCTCCTGCCATTCATAAACCTGCAGAGCGGTAAAGCAGAAAAGGGTAAACCCGGCCATGGCCATTTGCCTGCGGCGATCCAGGGCAAAAATGCCGAAGGTCATCACCATGAAGTAGATACTCAACATGGCACCGCGTAACTCGCGAGTGTAGTGGAGAATCACGGTGGTCAGGATGATCCCCGTGGCCATTTGCAGGATCGTCAGGCTCGGATCACCGAGCCGTTCGCTGAGGCCGCTACGGATCAGCAGGAAAAACACCAGATTGATAGCGAATAACACCGAGAAAATCGCCAAGTGTGGTGTATCCGGGGCAAAGGCGCTGAGTTCAACGCCGATAATGGTGCCAGCCCATAGCAGGCAGTAGGAGTAAATGGCCATGATCTGGCGGCGGAGGCGGATGGCGCGCTCCGGCGGCTCAGCGGGGATCAGGGTAAACACGTAAAAGATAGGATCCTGTTGGTTGCCTGATGGCTTTTTATTCGACTTTACCGTTTTTCTCATCGTAGGTCACAGGGATGTCATTGTGAGAGGTAGACAAGGGCTGACAGACTGTCTCGAGTAAAACAATCGTTTGATTGGTTGTGTTAACCCGACGTTCCGAGGCCCGACCATGTCGACCCCACTGTTTGATCTCACGCTGACGGAAGAGCAGCGTATTACCCGCGAGAGCATGCGCCGTCTTGCCCGCGATACCCTGTCGTCCCAGGCCAGAGCCGCTGATGACTCTGTGGCTGCAGACCCGGCGCTGCTGGATGCCATTAGTGGTTTTGGGCTGGGGTTGATGCCAATGCCGGAAGCGCTGGGTGGTGTTGGCATGCCCCGTTCACCACTGTCCAATGCGTTGGCGGTGGAAGACCTGGCCCAAGGGGATATGTCCCATACTCTGGCTGCGTTGCAGCCCATGGCGGCGGTAAATGCGCTGATGGATTTTGGTGACGAGCAGCAACAGGAGCGTTGGCTGCCGGCCCTGGCAGCGGAAAACTTTGCTGGTGCGGCTGTGGCGCTCAACGAACCCCGCGCCACCTTCGAACCTGGTGCGCCGGCTACCACTGCCAATAAAGCAGGGGATGGTTATACGCTGAATGGCGTGAAAAGTCTGGTTCCCATGGCGGCTCAATGCCAGTGGTTCGTGGTGACCGCTGCCCTTGATGGCGACGTGGCGGCGTTTGTGGTGCCCGCGGATGCGGAAGGCCTGAGCATTGAACCCGAGCCCTACATGGGGCTTCGCAGTGCCAATATGGCCTCGCTGACCCTGGAAAACGTTCTGGTCCCGGCCCGGGAAAAGTTGCCGAACTTCGATCTGGATCGACTGCTGGACCTGAGTCGCATTGGCCAATGCGCCCTGGCGGTGGGCTGCTGCCAGGCGCTGATGGAATACAGCATTCCCTATGTGAAAGAGCGTAAAGCGTTTGGTGAGCCCATCGCCTGGCGTCAGTCCGTGGCCTTTATGGTGGCCAATATGGGCATCGAGATTGAAGGCATGCGCCTGATGATGTTGCGTGCCGCCAGCCGCGCTGAGCAGGGACTGGATTTCCACAGGGAGGCCTATCTGGCCCAGCTGCAGTGCATGGAAAAAGCCATGGAGATTGGTACCAACGGTATCCAGCTGTTCGGTGGTGCCGGCTTTGTGCGCGATTACCCGCTGGAAATGTGGTACCGCAACCTGCGCGGCATCGCCGTGTTGCACGGCAGCCTGATGGTATAGGAGAGAGACATGATCAACCTGGAAATCCCGGCCAAGCTCCAACAGGTCCAGCAGATGGCCCAGCAACTGGCGGCGGGTGTCTTTCGTCCCATTGCCCGTAAATACGACGCCATCGAGCACTGCGACACCCCGGAAGAACTGAAACCGGTTGCACAGATGATGGCGGCCATGCCTCGTGGCAGCGGCGGCAAGGGCGGTGGCGACGAGATCAAGAATGGCAGCAACATGACCGGCATCCTGGCGGTGGAAGCCATGTGCTGGGGGGATGTGGGGCTCATGCTCTCGATCCCGGGCTCGGGGCTTGGCAATGCGGCCGTCATGGCGGTGGGGACCCCGGAACAGAAGGAAAAATACGGCAAACTCTACTGTGCCATGGCCATCACTGAGCCGGGTGCCGGCTCGGATTCCGCCGCCGTCAGCACCACCGCCGAACTGGACGGGGACGAGTGGGTGCTCAATGGCGAGAAAATCTACTGCACCGCCGGCCAGCGCTGCGACGCGGTGGTGGTCTGGGCGACACTGGATAAATCCCTGGGCAAGGCGGCGATCAAATCCTTTATTGTCCCCCGCGATAACCCGGGCCTGCAGCTGGTGCGGGTAGAAGACAAGATGGGGCTGCGGGTGTCCGATACCGCGGCCCTGTCTTTCAACAACTGCCGCATTCCCAAGGACCATATTCTCGGTTCTGCGGAGATCGGTGACACCGAGGAAGCCCGCAAGAAGGCATTCGGTGGGGTCATGCAGACCTTCGATAACACCCGCCCGCAAGTGGCTGCCATGGCCCTGGGTGTGGCCCGTGCTGCGCTGGAAATCACCCGGGAATTATTTGAAAAAGAAGGGGTTGCCGCTGATTTCTCGAAACAACCTTATAACTCCACGGCCCGGGAGTTGGAGCTTTATCGCCTGGAAGCCGACCTGGAAGCGGCCCGGCTGATGACCCTCAAGGCCGCCTGGATGGCCGACAATGGCCAGCCCAATTCCAAGGAGGCTTCCATGTGCAAGGCCAAGGCCGGGCGCATGGGCAACGAGGTCACCCTCAAGTGTGTGGCCCTGTGCGGCGAGCTGGGTTATTCCGAGCGGACTTTGCTGGAAAAGCTGGCCCGGGATTCCAAGATCATCGACATCTTCGAGGGTACACAGCAGATCCAGCAGTTGATCGTCGCACGGCACCTGCTGGGGCTGTCCTCCAAAGAGCTGAAATAATTAGCGACAAGGCTGCTGTAGGAACGGAGCGTAGCGGAGTAACACACGTAGTTCCGTGCGGCCCGAAGGGTGAGTGCAGCGAATAACGCCTCTCGAGGCGCGAACCGCGCTTGCACGGAAATCGTCCGCAGGGCGATCAGGCGTTTCAGGGCTCGCCAGTTGTATGCAGGTTAGTCTGTAAGCTAAAGCATGCCACGGCCGGTTCGCGCCTCGAGAGGCGCTCCTACAGCGGCTGTGTAGTTGGCGTATTTGGCGTTTCAGTCTTTGGATTTCCTGTCCATAGCATTACCCTTGCGGTGTCTTTTCACTTCAAGGAGCGTGTTAGATGGCCGAAACGCTGGCTGGCAAGGTGGTATGGATTACCGGAGCATCCTCCGGCATTGGCGAGGCAGTGGCGAAGGAATATGCCCGCCGCGGCGCAACGCTGGTGCTTTCTGCCCGCCGGGAAGCGGAGCTGCAACGGGTCCGCGAGGGGCTGGTCAACGGCGATGATCATCTGGTCCTGCCGCTGGACCTGGCGGATAGCGGCGCCATGCCTGCGGCGGTGGAGGCCGTACGTAACCGCTTTGATCGCCTGGATCAGGTGATCCATAACGGCGGCATCTCTCAGCGTTCCCTGGTGGCGGATACTGATCTTGAGGTGGATCGGCGCATCATGGAGGTGAATTTCTTCGGGGCGGTGGCATTGACCAAGGCGGTGCTGCCCTGGCTGAAAGAGCAGGGCAGTGGCCGGTTTGTGGTGGTCACCTCACTGGTGGGTGAATTGCCCACGCCCCTGCGCAGCGCCTACAGCGCCAGCAAGCATGCCCTGCATGGGTTCTTCGAATCCCTGCGTGCGGAAGAGTACGATGCCGGAATCCGGGTGACCCTGGTGATGCCCGGCTTTATCCGTACCAATGTCTCGCTCAATGCGCTCACCGCGGATGGTTCCGCCCAGGGCAGCATGGACGAGGCCCAGGAAGCCGGTATTCCCCCTGAAGAATGCGCTGAACGGCTGGTGAAGGCCGTGCAGCGTGGCCGTGATCAGGTTATCATCGCCGGCCGCGAAGGGGCGGGCGTCTACCTGAAACGCTGGAGCCCCGCGCTGTACCGCCGATTGATCCGCAAAATGAAGGTGACGTAATGTCTGTGGACGCCCTGGACGCCAAACAACGGACCCGCCTCAACAAGTTGCAGAAGAAGCTGCGGCGTGAGGTCGGTCGTGCCATTGCCGATTTCAATATGATCGGTGAGGGCGACAAGGTGATGGTGTGCCTGTCCGGCGGCAAGGATTCCTACACCATGCTGGAAATCCTGCGCAATCTGCAGCATTCGGCACCGGTGAATTTCGAGCTGGTGGCGGTGAACCTGGACCAGAAGCAGCCAGGCTTCCCGGAGCATGTACTGCCCGAATACCTGGAAAAGGAAGGGGTGGCCTACCACATCCTGGAAAAGGACACCTATTCCATCGTCAAGGAGAAGGTCCCCGAGGGCAAAACCACCTGTGGTCTGTGTTCCCGCCTGCGCCGGGGCAGCCTGTACGGCTTTGCCGAGGAAATCGGCGCCAACAAGATCGCCCTGGGCCATCACCGCGATGACATCATTGAAACCCTGTTCCTGAACATGTTCTACGGCGGCAAGATGAAAGCCATGCCGCCCAAGCTGCGCAGCGACGATAACCGCAATATTGTTATTCGTCCTCTGGCTTACAGCCGCGAAAAGGACATTATCGAGTTCTCCAACTTCAAGGATTTCCCGATCATCCCCTGTAACCTTTGCGGCTCCCAGGAAAACCTGCAACGACAGGTGATCAAGGAGATGCTCAACAAGTGGGACCGGGACCAACCCGGGCGCATCGAGAACATCTTTGCCGCGATCCAGAATATCGCCCCCTCCCAATTGGCCGATACCCGTCTGTTTGATTTCGAGAACCTGGAAGACGGCCAGCAGCAGGGCGGCGAGCAGGCCCATCGGCTGGATGTGGTCAACCTGTTCGGTTGATCAAAAAAGCAACGATTTCCCCTGATTTGCCACTAAACATGATTCACGGCCACGTTTCCGGTAAAATGCCCGCGCCTTTTTGCGGGGCTGTCCATCGGATGGCCATGTAACCGTTTCCCCGGGCTTCTGCGACTTCCTCCGAGCTCACTGACGTGAGATCGACCCTTGGGTTTTCGCTGAATGTCCCGATTAACCAAGACTCTCTCGACCAGAAGGGTAGGAGCACCATGACCGATCGTATTCAGAAGGGTAGCCTCGAAATCGCTGCCGAACTCCATGATCTGGTAGTCAACGAGATTGCGCCGGGCACCGGCGTGGACCCGGAACACTTCTGGGCCGAGCTGGAAAGCATCCTCAAGGACCTGGCGCCCAAGAACAAGGCGCTGCTGGAAAAGCGTGAAACCATCCAGGCGCAACTGGATGAGTGGTACAAGGCCCGTAAAGGCCAGGCCATCGACATGGCCGAGTACAAGCAGTTCCTGACCGAGATCGGCTACCTGTTGCCGGAAGGCGACGACTTCAAGGTCACCACCGAGAATGTGGATGACGAGATCGGCACCATCGCCGGGCCGCAGCTGGTGGTACCGGTGAAGAATGCCCGCTTCGCCCTGAACGCGGCCAATGCCCGCTGGGGCAGCCTGTACGATGCCCTGTACGGCACCGACGTGATTTCCGATGAAGGCGGCGCCGAGAAAGGCGGTGCCTACAACCCCAAGCGTGGCGCCAAGGTGATCGCCTGGGCCCGCGACTTCCTGGATAACTATTTCCCCCTGGCCAGCGGCTCCCACAAGGACAGCACTGGCTACGCCATCGTCGATGGCAAGCTGGAAGTGTCTCTGGGCGGTGACAAGAGCGGCCTGAAAGACGAGTCCCAGCTGCAGGGCTACGTGGGCGATGCGGCGGCTCCGTCCGGCATCCTGCTCAAGCACAACAACCTGCATGCGGAAATCCAGATCGACGCCAGCCACCCGATTGGTGCTGAAGACGCGGCGAACATGAAGGATGTGCTGCTGGAATCCGCCATCACCACCATCCAGGACTGCGAAGACTCCGTGGCTGCCGTGGATGCGGAAGACAAGGTCGAGGTGTACCGCAACTGGGCGGGCCTGATGAAGGGCGACCTGCAGGAATCCTTCGAGAAGGGCGGCAAGACCATGACCCGCGCCATGAACCCGGATCGCGAGTACACCGCCCTGGACGGCTCCACGCTGACCCTGCACGGCCGCTCCCTGCTGCTGGTCCGTAACGTGGGCCATCTGATGACCAACCCGGCCATCCTGATGAACGGGGAAGAGACTCCGGAAGGTATCATGGACGGCATGGTGACCGTACTGGCGGGTCTGCATGACCTGAAGAAGCTCAATAAACTGAGCAACAGCCGCACCGGTTCCATGTACATCGTGAAGCCCAAGATGCACGGCCCGGAAGAAGTGGCTTTCGCCGTTGAGCTGTTCGAGCGTGTAGAAAAAGCCTTAGGTTTGGCTGCTAACACCTTGAAAATTGGCATTATGGACGAAGAGCGCCGCACCACCGTGAACCTGAAGGAGTGTATCCGTCAGGCCAAGGAGCGCGTGATCTTCATCAACACCGGCTTCCTGGATCGTACCGGTGACGAAATGCACACCTCCATGGAAGCGGGCCCCATGGCGCGCAAGGGCGACATGAAAGCCCTGCCGTGGATCAACGCCTACGAAGACTGGAACGTGGATATCGGCCTGGAGTGCGGCCTGCCGGGTCATGCCCAGATCGGCAAGGGCATGTGGCCCAAGCCGGACGAGATGGCCGAGATGATGGCCACCAAGGCCGGTCACCCGAAAGCCGGTGCCAACTGCGCCTGGGTACCGTCCCCGACCGCCGCCACCCTGCACGTGACCCACTACCACGAAGTGAACGTGGCCCAGGTGCAGAAAGAGCTGGCCAACCGCAAGCGTGCCTCCCTGGATGACATCCTCACCGTGCCACTGCTCACCCGTGAGCTGTCCGCCGAGGAAATCCAGCAGGAGCTGGATAACAACGCCCAGGGTATTCTGGGTTACATGGTGCGCTGGATTGACCAGGGCGTCGGCTGTTCCAAGGTGCCGGACATCAATGATGTGGGCCTGATGGAAGACCGCGCCACCCTGCGTATCTCCAGCCAGCACGTGACCAACTGGCTGCACCACGGCATCACCAATCAGGAACAGGTGATGGAAACCCTGAAGCGCATGGCCGAAGTGGTCGATCGTCAGAACGCCAACGATCCGCTGTACGTGCCCATGGCCAAGGACTTCGACAACTCCGTCGCCTTCCAGGCAGCGGTAGAGCTGGTGTTCGAGGGCTGCTCCCAGCCCAGCGGCTACACCGAGCCGGTTCTGCACCGTCGTCGCCGTGAGCTGAAGAACAACGGTTAACAGTGAATAATTAACCGTTAACAGCGGCGCGTTCTCGTGTCGCGGTTCTTGAAAGCAAAGAGGCCGCGCCCAATCGTTGGGCGCGGCCTCTTGCGTTTTAATCCCTGCCTGTTGTTCGCCGCGTAACTGTTCACTGTTAACTATTCACTGATCTCCACCATCACTTCCAACGGCAGATTGACTTGCTGGCTGCTGCTCTGCACCCCGCCGATACCACGCTGGTCCTGTTGGCGGTCTACGCGGATGCTGCCCATGGGTTGCCAGACACCCGGCTGTAGCCGCAGGGTGGTGCCGCTGGATTGGGTGTATGCCACGCCCTGGTCGCCCGGTTGGTCGTAGCGCTGGCGGATCTGCAGGACGACGCTGCCGTCCGGGGTCAGTTGTGGGACTACCTGAATTCCCTGTTGCAGCTCGGCAAACACGGTGCCGTAATAGCCGCCGCCGAGGGCGAGCAGGGTGCCCTGGCTGATATGGGCCGGGTAGCCGCTGAGGGTGCGGATCCGGTAATGGTCCTGCTGGCTTGTTTGCCGCTGACTTTGTTCAATGCGGATATCACCGGATACGCCGCCGGGAATGTGGCCTTCAATACGGGTGTCCACACCGTTGCGTTGTTCGCTGCTGCTGCCCTGACGACGAAGATGAACAACCAGGGCGCTGGGTTTTGCCTCCAGGCTGCCCAGCGCACCTTCCAGTTCGGCCATATTGCTGTCGGTGGTGCGGATGATCAACTTGCCCTGATAAGCACGCACGCTGCCGCCAGGCGCCAGTAGCGGCTGGATAACCGGCAGTAGGGCCGCTGCATCCGGGCGGGGCAATACATGTATGCGCATGGAGTCTGCCAGGCTCTGGCCGAACATCGCCAGCAGCAGGCTGAGCAGCAGAACGAGATTTCGGCAGCGCTGTATTCGTTGCATCATGGTTGGCTCCTACACGCTTTTTCTCACTCTATCATGGCTGCTTCATTGCGCATCTTTACAGGATCACAGGCATAATGGCCGCCGCCTGAAGTTGTCCCAGAGTTGCCATGTTTGCCAATAGCCGTAGCGTTACCTCTAACCAAAGCGGAATCCACGATGATCTTGAGAGGGTGGTCCGTCGACACCTGCAAAGCCCCTGGCGGGCGCCAATTGCGGACCATGATGTTCAGGCGTTTGCGCAACTGCAGCAATGGCGAATGGAGCTGGGGGCAGAGCGGCCGTTGATGCTGGATTCCGGTTGCGGCACCGGGCGTTCTTCCTTGTTGCTGGCCAGCCAGCACCCCGAGGCGTTGGTGGTAGGGGTGGACCAGTCTGCTGTGCGGTTGCAGCGGGCGGAGCGGCGATTTGATGCTTTGCCGGACAATTTGCGGTTGTTGCGAGCAGATTGCGCTGGCCTGTGGCGGTTGATGGTCGGGGAGGGCTGGCTGTTGGCCCGTCATAAGATTCTCTATCCCAACCCCTGGCCGAAAAGCGCCCATCTGAAGCGTCGCTGGCACGGCCACCCGGTCTGGCCCACGGTGTTGTCGCTGGGCGGCGAGCTGGAAATTCGCAGTAACTGGCCACTGTATCTGCAGGAAGTGCAGGCGGCACTGGCGATCACTGGTATCAGGGCGGAGCTGTCAGAGCTGCCGATGCAGAGCGAGCCGTTGACGGATTTCGAGGAAAAATACCAGGCCAGCGGTCAGGTGAACTGGCGGTTGACAGCGCGTCTGTGAGGCTATGGTTTTTACCACAGAGGGCACAGAGTTCACTGAGGAAATGATACTTTATCTCTGTGTGCTCTGTGCCTTTGTGGAAAATAATGATTTCCGGTCGAAGGCCGTAATCCACCTCCCTCACAAGATATGAAGCCCGGCAAGATGTCTCTGGTGGATTATGCCCTTTGGGCTAATCCACCCTACAGACGGAGCTCTCTCAACTCTGTTGAGGTTGCGGCTCGCTCCCATTGCTCCTGAAACTGCCGGGCCAGGCGCGGTGCCCGGGGCAGGCGGTGGGCGCACAGGTCGAGGCGGCTGGGGCGTGGCCAGCCCGGAGCTTCGAATAACCCGGTACCATCGCCGATGGCAAAGCAGAGCTGGCCGTCCCGGTCATCCTCCTGGCTCTGGCGAAGCTGGATGCGCGAAGGCAGTCGGCGGGCCAGATGGATAAGGCGGTGCCCGTTGCGTACGGCGTTGTCCTCGCTGTCGTACTGAATGCGGATATCCACTTTGGCACTGCTCAAGGCCAAGAGCTTGAGGGTGTCACAGAGGTCGCGGTTGGCGGTCAGACCATCCAGCGCCGGTATCCGCAGCCACAGACTGCGCCGGCAGGCCGCGATCAGCGTGGCCAGCGCAGCGCTGGCCTCACGGAATTCCGGGTGGAGCAGGGTGTCGTCGTCGCCGATGACAAAGGGCATCAGACCAGGGGTTTGAACATCTGGCGATGGGGAATGTTGGCATCCATGAAGATGCCGCCGGAAACCGCAAAACCGGCCGCTTCGTAGAAGCTGGTGGCGTGGGTCTGGGCGTGCAGAAAGATTTCTTCCATGCCCTTGGCGCGGGCGGCTTCTTCCGCAGCCACCAGCAGGGAACTGCCGACACCATTGTTGCGTTGCTCGGAGAGCACACACAGGCGGCTGATCTGGCCACTTGGCAGCAGGCGAATGCAGCCTACCGGGTTCTGTTCCCGGTCCAGTGCCAGAAAGTGGATGGCCTTGTCATCTTCGCCATCCCATTCCAGCTCTTCGGGAACATGCTGTTCACTGATGAAGACCTTCTGGCGAAGGGCTCGCAGGGCGGTTTCGTTTTCGTCCCAGCGGGTCTCGATAATGCTGATAGCCATAGGGGTCTCGTTATAGTGGGGCGAAGAAGCCCTGTTCAATCCAGTCATGTAGCAATTCACTCCCGGCTGGCTGCAGCACGGCATCCAGCGCTTCACGGGTATAACAGCGCTGGCGGGCCAGCAGCTGTACCAGTGGTCGTTGTTGTTCTGTCAGTGAGTGTGGCTCACCGTTCAGCCAGGCAATGTTGCCCTGCAAAATCAGGCGCACACTACCATGGCGCACCAGGGCGATCGACGGATCGCGCTGGCGAATATGGGCATCATCGACGGCAAATTCAAGTCCATCCAGCCGGGGGGTGGACAGCCAGCGATAAACTGCCCGTTCGATGGCGGCCGGATTGAGCAGATCCAGGGCGCCGCGAATCAGTTGCTGACGGTCGCCATCGGCCAGGACTGCCGGGTCCTTGGGCACCTGCCGGTCCGCGTCGGTAAACAGCTCGCTGTCCGCATCGGCCAGGCATTCACCGGCGATTTCCGCCATCAGCATCTGGTAATCCGGGGCCCGGAAACCCACCGACCAAGTGATACAGTCGCTGTCTTCGGCGACCCCATGGTGAGCTACGCCGGGTGGCAGGTAGAGCACATCACCGGGATTGGCCACGAACTCTTCCCGCGCAGGCATGTCGGCCAGCAACTTCAGCTCAGGATGCGGCAATTTCGCGGTTTTTTCGTCGCAGGCGTCGCCGATCTGCCAGCGGCGGCTACCGGCGGCCTGAATCAGAAAGACGTCATAGCGGTCGAAATGGGGGCCGACGCTGCCGCCCTTGGCGGCATAGCTCATCATGATGTCTTCCAGCCGCCAGCTGGGCAGGAAGTTGAAGCTATCCAGCAGTAGGGAGACGTCGGTGAGATAGTGGTCCACGGACTGTACCAGCAGGGTCCAGTCCCGCTCGCCCAGCTCGGCAAACACGGTTTCCTCGAACGGCCCCTGTTTTAGCTCCCAGGGGCCGGCATTGGCGCCGCGAATGATGCGGGCTTCTACATTCTCTTCCAGCGCCAGCCCGGCCAGAGTGTCGGCGTCAGGCTCATCCAGGCCGCTGGCGGCGCCGGGCATGAACAGGGGCTTTTTCTGCCAGTAATCACGCAAAAACGCTGCCGGGGTGAGCGGCAGCGTGAAGGTGGGCAGGCCCGAAGCGTCGGTCATCAGATATTGCGCGCTTGCTGGGGCGCATTGCCGATGTAGCTGCCCGGGGTCATGGCCAGCAGGATTTCCTTGGCTTCATCCGGGATCGCCAGATCATTGATGAAGGCGGTCAGGGTTTCCTGGTTGATGCCGTCCTTGCCACGGGTCAGAGCCTTGAGTTTTTCGTAGGGCTTCTCGATACCGTAGCGGCGCATGACCGTCTGGATTGGCTCGGCCAGCACTTCCCAGGCCGCGTCCAGATCCGCATTCAGGCGGGCCGGGTTCACTTCCAGTTTGCCAATACCTTTCAGGCTGGCTTCGAAGGCGATCAGGCTGTGCGCCAGGCCCACGCCCACGTTACGCAGCACGGTGGAATCTGTCAGGTCGCGCTGCCAGCGGGAAACCGGCAACTTGGCCGCCAGATGATCCATGATGGCGTTGGCCAGGCCCAGGTTGCCCTCGGAGTTTTCGAAGTCGATGGGGTTGACCTTGTGCGGCATGGTGGAGGAGCCCACTTCGCCTTCCACGGTCTTCTGCTTGAAGTAACCAAGAGAGATATAGCCCCACACGTCCCGGTCGAAGTCGAGGAGGATGGTGTTGAAGCGCATCAGCGCGTGGAAGTATTCCGCCACGCAATCGTGGGGTTCGATCTGGGTGGTGTAGGGGTTGAAGGTGAGCCCCAGACCTTCCACGAAGCGGCGGGCAAAGGCTTCCCAGTCCACGTCCGGGTAGGCGGACAGGTGGGCGTTGTAGTTGCCCACGGCACCGTTGATCTTGCCCAGCAGTTCCACGGCGGCGAATTGGTCGCGCTGGCGTTGCAGGCGAGCCACCACATTGGCCATTTCCTTGCCCACAGTAGTGGGGGAGGCGGACTGCCCATGGGTGCGCGACAGCATGGGCTGGTCGGCCTGGGCGTGGGCCTGGCGGCGGATGGCACTGATCACCTGGTCCATCTTCGGCAGCAGGATTTCCCGGGCTTCCTTGAGCATCAGGGAGTAGGACAGGTTGTTGATGTCCTCACTGGTGCAGGCGAAGTGAACGAATTCGCTCATGCCGGCCAGCTCTTCGTGTTCGGCCATCTGTTCCTTGATGAAGTATTCCACCGCCTTCACGTCATGGTTGGTGGTAGCTTCGATGGCCTTGATGCGTTCGGCATGCTGCACGTCGAAATCGCGGGTAACGCCGCGCAGGTGCCAGGCAGCCTGGCCGCTCATCAACGGCACTTCGGGGATGTTCTTGTCGTGGGCGAGCTGTTCCAGCCAGCTCACTTCCACGTGCACGCGGAAGCGGATAAGGCCGTATTCACTGGTGGTTTGGCGCAGGGCATCCACCTTGCCGGCATAGCGGCCATCGACCGGTGAAATGGCAGTCAGAGAGGTGAGGCTGGACATGTAAATGGCTCCCGAATCGTTTCCGTGAGGGTAAAAGCGGCGCAATGATACCGTAAAACTGTAAAGGCTGCGTTGTTGTTTGCCGGGTTAGCGGATGCCACCCGTAGGAGCCCCGCTTGAGGGGCGAACCTCGCGAAGCTAGGCGACAGCGCGAGAGGGTTGGGGCAAGCGTTCCTGGAGATGTGCAGGGCTTTGATTCACTGGATCGGCCTTCGGGCGATTCCGGCGCTGGCGCGCGGTTCGATGCGCAAGCGCCGATCTTGCAGTCTACTTTAATATTGATTCACAACTTATTGATACCTATAGACTCTATGGCACTCAAAAGCCGCTTTCTCTGGAACAGTAAATGCCAGCGGCGGCCGCCGAGCTGGTGCCAGAGGAAGGCAGCGCGCACGCCCGCCAGGAACAGGGCACGCACCCGGGCGGCCTTGTTTTCGTCCTGCAGGTGGGCCGGTTCGCCCTTTACCTGGATACGAAAGCGGAAGGTGCCCAGAGTGTCCACATAGATGCCGGCTAGTCGGTGGCAGAAGGCATCATCACGGACACTGCTGAAATGGGCCTGTTGGCCATCCAGTGCCTTGAGACGGTGGCGCAGGATATTCACGGTGTCATCGCTCTTACGCAGCTTGGCAGCCAGGTGCAACAAGGCCAGGCCGTAATTGAGCGGGCGCAGGTTGCCCCCGGCTGAGTCCCGGTTGAGGCTACGGTTAAGGAGGCTGACGCCATCGCGGAGCAACGCCGGTTGCGGGTAGATGGTGTCAAAGCTGTTCGCGTCCAGGGCCATGACGCCATGGATCAGGGCTTCAAACGCGCGCGGGTCGCAGTCGCCGCGCAGGGCAATGTCATCGGCCAGCTGGGCGGCCTGAAAGACCGCGGCCAGGGCCAGAATTTGCTGCTGCTGCGGGCTGAAGCGTTCGCTCATGCGGTCTCCTCAATCACTGCACCACCCAGGCATACGGGGCCATCGTAGAACACCACGGACTGGCCCGGCGTGACGGCACGCTGGGGCTCGTCAAACAGCACGTGGACACGGCCATTGCCGGCATCGCTAACGGTGCACGCCTGGTCCGGTTGCCGGTAGCGGGTCTTGGCGGTGAGTCGGGCGGGCAGGGCTGGCGGTGCCAGGGCGACCCACTGCATGGGGGCGCTGGTCAGTTCGCGGCTGTAGAGCAGCGGATGATCGGTGCCCTGGACGGCCACCAGCACATTGCGCTCAAGATCCTTGCCTGCCACATACCAGGGGGCGTCCCCGGCGTTGGCGCGACCGCCGATACCCAGGCCCTGGCGCTGGCCCAGGGTGTAATACATGAGCCCGTCGTGGTCGCCGATCACATTGCCATGGTCATCCTCGATCTTGCCGGGCTGGGCGGGCAGGTACTGTTCGAGAAAATCCTTGAAGCGGCGTTCACCAATAAAACAGATCCCGGTGGAATCCTTCTTCTTGTGATTGGCAAAGCCCTTTTCCTCTGCAATGCGCCGTACTTCCGGTTTTTCCAGGTCACCCAGAGGAAACAGGGTACGCTCGAATTTGCGGTAATCCACGGCGTGAAGGAAGTAGGTCTGATCCTTGTTGGTGTCCACGGCACGCAGCAACTGTGCCTTGCCATCATGGCTCACCTGGGAGTAGTGACCAGTGGCGATATAGTCCGCGCCCAGGGTGATGGCATGATCCAGAAACGCCTGGAACTTGATTTCCTTGTTGCAGAGAATGTCCGGGTTGGGGGTGCGCCCGGCCTTGTATTCGGCCAGGAAGTGTTCGAACACCCGGTCCCAGTATTCCGTTGCGAAATTGGCGGTATGCAGCTCGATGCCCAGCACCCCGGCCACCTGCATGGCATCCATCAGGTCTTCCCGGGCGGTGCAGTACTCGGTGCCGTCATCTTCGTCCCAGTTCTTCATGAACAAGCCTTCGACGCGATAGCCTGCATCCAGCAGCCGTGCAGCGGCCACCGAGGAATCAACGCCGCCGGACATGCCGACGATCACACGGGTATTTTGTGGGGCTTTTGCAGAAACTTGGCTCATGGTACTGCCTTCATCTCAGCCGCGCTGCAGCGGCCAGGGGTGCTGATAGATGGTGTCCAATGGCAGGCGCCGGCCTGACAGGTAGTCATCCAGGCATTTTTCCACCAGGGCGCTACGGTGTTGGGGGCGGCGGCTGCGTAGTTCGTCCGGTGTCAGCCATTCGGCGCCGAGAATACCGGTATCCAGTTTCTGGCCCGGGTCATGGCTCACCGGCCTGGCCACAAAACAGGTGCGGTAATAGACCCCCGCGCCGCGGAAGGGCTGGAAGATATACCAGCCCAGCAAATCCGTGATCTCCACCTGCCAGGCGGTTTCTTCCAGGGTTTCCCGGTAGGCCGCCTGCATCAGGTTTTCACCGAATTCCACATGCCCGGCGGGCTGGTTCAGCACTTCCTGGCCCTTGCTCATTTCCCGAACAAAGAGGAAGCGCCCGTCTTGTTCCACCACACAGGCCACAGTAATGTGCGGCTCAAAGCTGTTCATAGCAACCCTACCGATACCGGCCCCGTCCAAATGGAGCACAATGATAATAAAGGCGGGAATGGTAGCGCAGCAGCGCCACAGACAACAGGAGTGATCAATGCCCGGGGACCGGTTTACTCACCTGGATGACCAGGGACGCGCCCAGATGGTGGACGTGACCGACAAGGCGGAAACGCAGCGAGAGGCAACGGCCCGGGCGCGTATCCGTATGAAGCCGCAAACCTTGGCTATGATCCGTGACCAGCGACACCCCAAGGGGGATGTGCTGGCCACGGCGCGTATTGCCGGCATTCAGGCGGCCAAGAAAACCTGGGATCTGATTCCCATGTGCCACCCCTTGCTGCTCAGTAAGGTGACGGTGGCCATTGAGGAAACGGCCGAGGATAGCCTGGAAATTCTGGCCACTTGCAAGCTCAAAGGTGTCACCGGAGTGGAAATGGAGGCGCTGACGGCGGCTTCGGTGGCTGCGCTGACGCTTTACGACATGTGCAAGGCGGTGGATCGTGGCATGGTGATTGAAGAGGTCTGCCTGCTTGAGAAGAGTGGGGGGCGTAGTGGCCACTACCAGCGACAGGATCCGGAAACGGAAGATCAATGATGATAGAGGTACGTTTTTTCGCCGCTCTGCGTGAGCGTGTAGGTAGCGACAGGCTGGAAGTGTCCCCGCCGGATTCGGTAGATACGGTGGCAAAACTGGTGGCCTGGCTAGAGAGGGATCCCGACTTGGCGGATGCCCTGGCGGCGACGCCACGCCGTATGGTGGCAGTCAATGAGGTGTTGGGCTCGGAAGAATCCAGCATTTCTCAAGGTGATGTTGTGGCGCTGTTCCCCCCGGTGACAGGCGGATGAAAACCCGTATTGAAATTCGCAACGGGCCATTGGTAGCTGCTGAACCCTCTGATTGGCTTCGTGATGCTGGCCTGAGTGGCGCTCAGGTACAGTTTTGCGGGCAGGTCCGCGATGAGCAGGGAAGTGTGGAGGCGCTCCATCTGGAGCATTACCCAGGGATGACGGAGTCCGTTCTTGGCACCATCGTCGAGCAGGCGGGGCAGAAATGGCACCTTAATGGTGCCTGGGTGGTGCACCGGGTTGGCACCATGGCCCCCGGTGACGACATCGTTCAGGTGGCGGTCAGTGCGGGGCATCGGCAGGCGGCGTTCGAGGCCTGCGCCTTCATCATGGACCTGTTGAAAACCCGCGCACCATTCTGGAAGAAAGAGCTTATCGACGGCCACTGGTTTTGGGTTGAGGCCCGCCGGCGGGACGCCGAGGCCGCCGCTGCCTGGCTGCAGGCGCTTTCGGGGCATGAACTGCCATAGAGCGCCATTTTCCGGGAGCCAGGCCAGTCAAGTCCCAGTCGCCGATCTGCCAGCGAACGAGGCGCAGGGTGGGGTGGCCAATGGCGGCAGTCATGCGGCGTACCTGCCGGTTTCGACCTTCGTCTATGGTGAGTTTCAGCCAGCTATCCGTTACCGTTTTACGGGTCCTGACCGGGGGATGGCGCGGCCATAGATCAGGCGCCTTGACGGCTTCCACCTGGGCAGGCCGGCAGGGCCCATCCTTGAGAGTGATTCCCTGGCGCAGTTTTTGCAGTTCGTGTTCCCCGGGCTTGCCTTCCACTTGCACCAGATAGGTCTTGGGGAGATGGAAACGCGGGTCACTGATGCGTGCCTGCAAGGCGCCGTCATCAGTGAGCAACAGCAGGCCTTCAGAATCCCAGTCAAGCCGTCCGGCCGGGTAGACCCCAGGTACCGGTACGAACTCGCGCAGTGTTTGACGACCCTTGTCGTCGCTGAACTGGGACAGCGTATGAAAGGGTTTATTGAGCAATATCAGTTGTGCCATGGGTATGGGTTTCGATGGCTGTCGTTGAGGCAGTGGTGCCGGTTGAACTAACAAGGCTAAACGGTCGGTGCTATACTCGCCAGCTCATGCAGAATACGGTTATCTGGAGGGAGCACTCCTTTTAGGCTCGCTGATCTGACGGTCAAAAGCCGGCTCATATCGGGCGAGAAGCACTGCCAATACAATTGGGACCTGTAATTTTATGACCACCCCTAAAATTATCTACACCATTACCGATGAGGCGCCAGCGCTGGCGACCTATTCCTTTTTACCTATCATTGAGAAATTTACTTCGATCGCTGGAATTCAAGTTGAAAGCAGCGATATATCACTGGCTACACGTATTCTCGCGACGTTTCCTGAATATCTTTCAGACGAGCAGAAGGTGAGTGACACCCTCTCCGCGCTCGGGGAGTTGACCCAGGATCCAGACGCCAACATTATCAAACTTCCCAATATCAGTGCCTCCATACCTCAGCTCAGGGAAGCTATCGCTGAACTGAATGAGCATGGTTTTCCTGTGCCTGAATACTCGGATGATCCTCATAACCCGGAAGAAGAAGAGATCCAGGCTCGCTACACCAAAATTCTCGGTTCTGCGGTAAACCCTGTGCTTCGGGAAGGTAACTCGGATCGTCGTGCCCCTATTGCGGTGAAAAATTATGCTCGCAAGAACCCCCACAGCATGGGGTATTGGAGCCAGGCATCCCGGACCCATGTTGCTCACATGCGGGGGGGAGACTTCTTTTCCCATGAGACCTCCCTCACGATTGAGAAGGCATGCAAGGTCCGCATCGAATTTGAGGATACCAACGGCAAGATCACGGTCATGAAGCCGGAATTGCCGCTTCTTGATGGCGAAGTGATTGACGCCATGTATATGAGCAAAAAAGCGCTCTGTGATTTTTTTGACAAGCAAATCGATGATGCCAAAGAAACCGGCATCCTGTTCTCCTTGCATGTAAAAGCCACCATGATGAAGGTCTCACACCCCATTGTGTTCGGCTACGCGGTACGTCGTTTCTACAAAGAGCTATTCGACAAGCATGGCGACACGCTCGAGGAGATCGGCGCCAATCCGAATAATGGCTTGAGTCACATTTATCAGAAGATTGAAGAGTTGCCGATTTCCCAGCGTCTGGAAATCGAATCCACCATACGTGCCTGTTACCTGCATCGCCCCGAGCTGGCCATGGTTGATTCAGACCGCGGCATCTCAAATCTGCATGTGCCATCAGACGTTATTGTCGATGCCTCCATGCCCGCGATGATTCGGCAGGGCGGCAAGATGTATGGTGCGGACGGCAAGCTGAAAGACACCAAAGCCGTCATCCCTGAAAGCACCTATGCGACCATCTATCAGGAAGTCATCAACTTCTGCAAAACCCACGGTGCCTTCGATCCGGTCACCTGTGGCTCTGTGCCAAATGTGGGCCTTATGGCCCAGAAAGCCGAAGAATATGGCTCGCATGACAAGACCTTTGAAGTAGAAGCTGACGGAACCATGCGCATCGTCCGTGAAGATGGTGAAGTATTGCTGACCCATGATGTGGAGCAAGGTGATATCTGGCGCATGTGCCAGGCGAAAGACCTGCCCATTCGCGATTGGGTGAAGCTGGCTGTCAGCCGTGCCCGCCAAAGCGGTACCCCGGCGATTTTCTGGCTGGACAAAGAGCGAGCCCATGACGCCCAGCTCATTGTTAAGGTTAGAAAATACCTTAAAGACCATGATACCGAGGGGCTTGATATCCGCATCATGTCTCCGGTCCAGGCAATTCGTTATACCATGGAGCGCATGATTCGGGGTAAAGACACAATCTCGGTAACGGGGAATGTGTTGCGCGATTACCTGACTGACCTGTTCCCGATTCTGGAGCTCGGCACTAGCGCCAAGATGCTTTCCATTGTGCCTCTGATGGCAGGCGGTGGGCTTTATGAAACCGGTGCTGGCGGTTCCGCACCGAAGCATGTGCAGCAGTTCACTGAAGAGAATCACCTGCGTTGGGATTCGCTGGGCGAATTTCTCGCTCTGTCGGTCTCCATCGAAGAGCTGGGTGAAAAATATGGCAACGAGAAGGCCAAGGTTATTGCCGCCGCCCTGGATAAAGCCAATGAGCAGTATCTCGAGCAGAATAAATCGCCGTCACGCAAGGTGGGTGAGCCCGATAACCGGGTCAGTCATTTCTATGTGGCCATGTACTGGGCTCAGGCGCTTGCTGAACAGGATGATGATGCCGAGTTGAAGAGCAAATTCACAGCTATCGCATCTGCCCTTACCGAAAACGAAGATGCCATCGTCAAGGAAATGGTAGCAGTGCAGGGTTCGCCCGTTGATATCGGTGGTTATTATAACCCTGATTTCGGCAAGGTATCTGCCGCGATGCGGCCAAGCGCCACATTCAATAATATTCTCGATAAGCTGTAAGCTTCTGTTGCAAATAAAGGGCCGGCGCAAGCCGGCTTTTTTGTGGAAATCCTGGTCTGTTCTCCCGGCCAGAACTCCAGGAAACCGGTGCTCTCAGTGCTTATCCGCTCTGTCGGGAGTCCGGCATCTATGTTTTGCCATGAGCGCGAAGGGAAGCTGGCTTCTGCCGATGGACCGTCCCTACAGCAAGGGGGCTGCAGTGGGAAATAGCAGGGAAAAACCCGGCCTGGCCAAGATGTCCGCAGCCTGTAGGTCGGTGATATACTCGCCAGTAAATACCTGATTCGCTTTTATTCAGAGGGAGTAGTGTAGATGGGATACCAAAAGATCACGGTTCCCGCAGACGGTGACAAAATCACGGTTAATGCGGACCTGTCCCTGAATGTCCCCAATCACCCGATAATTCCTTATATCGAAGGGGACGGCATTGGTGTCGATATCACACCAGTGATGATGAAAGTCGTTAGTGCAGCAATCGAAAAAGCCTACGGTACCAAGCGCGCTATCACCTGGATGGAAGTCTACGCCGGGGAAAAAGCTACGGTGGTTTACGGGCCTGATGTCTGGTTGCCGGAAGAGACCCTGGAAGCATTGCGAGAATTTACCGTGGGCATCAAGGGTCCGCTGACCACCCCGGTAGGTGGTGGCATCCGCTCTCTGAACGTGGCCCTGCGTCAGGAACTCGACCTCTATACCTGTATGCGACCGGTTCGCTATTTCGAAGGGGTGCCCAGCCCGGTGGTCCACCCTGAACTCACCGACATGATCATCTTCCGTGAGAACTCCGAAGATATTTACGCTGGCATCGAATGGGCTGCGGACAGCCCGGAAGCCACCAAACTGATCCGTTTCCTGCGCGAGGAGATGGGCGTTACCCAGATCCGCTTCCCGGAAGGCTGTGGCATCGGCATCAAGCCGGTGTCCCGCGAGGGGACCCAGCGCCTGGTACGCAAGGCCATTCAGTACGCCATCGACAATGACAAGGATTCCGTCACCCTGGTGCATAAAGGCAACATCATGAAGTACACCGAGGGGGCCTTTAAGGACTGGGGGTATCAGCTGGCCGGCGAGCGTTTCGGCGCTGAATTGCTCGATGGTGGTCCCTGGATGACCATGAAGAACCCGCGTACAGGCAAGCAAATCATCATCAAGGACGTGATCGCGGATGCGTTCCTCCAGCAGATTCTCATGCGTCCAGCCGACTACAGCGTGATTGCCACCCTGAACCTGAATGGTGACTACATTTCCGATGCGCTGGCAGCGGAAGTGGGCGGTATCGGCATCGCGCCGGGCGCCAATATTGGTGGGTCCGTGTCCCTGTTCGAGGCGACCCACGGTACCGCTCCAAAGTACGCCGGCCAGGACAAGGTGAACCCAGGCTCCCTGATTCTGTCAGCTGAAATGATGCTGCGTCACATGGGCTGGAACGATGCTGCCGACCTGATCATCAATGGTGTGGAAGGCGCCATTGCCGCCAAGACCGTGACTTATGATTTCGAACGGCTGATGCCGGACGCTACCTTGCTGAAGTGCTCCGAATTCGGAGATGCGGTGATTGAGCATATGGGTATCTGACCTATCAGACACCCGCTCATTTGCACTATCAGGAAGGCGTCGACTGGCTTGCAGCGGCGCCTTCTTCGTTATCGGCTTCGGCGGTATACTCCCCGTCAGCACGCAAATTGACGGCGTGAAAGCCCTTGTTGGCCGGCTGCACCTCGTATTCCACGGGTTGCCCTGCCTTCAGGCTCTTGTAGCCCTCCATCTGGATGTAGGAGTAGTGGACAAACAGATCCTCCCCCCCTTCATCCGGCCTGACAAACCCGTACCCCTTGGCATTGTTAAACCACTTTACTCGTCCCGTTGCCATGGTCCTTCCCTCTTGCCTATCCAATGGCTGTCATTGTTTGTTGTTATCCCCGGGCCGACTGCTACGGTAAACTGGTAACCGGAGTTATCGTGCAACTTTTAAACATGCGTCGCAGGGTGTCAAGCCCGTGAAATATTCACGGGCAGGGATTGAAAAATCCGTTACCGCCCATCATTTCTTCATTGCCTGCTGACGCCAGCAGGGTTACAACGGTTTTGAGGTATTATGAACTGGCAACAACAAGGGCACTTGGTGATGGCTCACGGAAAAGATGATCTCCGTAACGGGCCTGCAGATACTCCCTCCGACCCGGATCGTCATGGGGATCTGGCGGTAGAGGAGGCCAGGCCGAAGTTGAAGCCCCCCTCCATGTACAAGGTGTTGATGCTCAATGATGACTACACCCCCATGGATTTTGTGGTAGAGATACTGGAAGACTTCTTCAATCTGGGCCGCGAGCAGGCAACCCGTGTGATGCTCACGGTCCATACCGAAGGAAAGGCGGTGTGCGGGGTGTATCCCCAGGATATCGCCGAAACGAAAGCCACTCAGGTGGTGGAATATGCCCGTGAAAATCAGCATCCGCTGATGTGTCAGGTGGAGAAGGCCTGATTCAGGCTCTCCAACTGAATGTCCGGGTACTGCAGTGAGGTAGCCTTATGCTCAGCAAAGAACTGGAAATGACGCTCAACGAAGCGTTCCGCCACGCACGTAGCCACCGGCATGAATTCATGACCGTTGAGCATTTGCTGCTGGCGCTGCTGGATAACGAGGCGGCCGTCGAGGTCTTGCGTGCCTGTAGCGCGGATCTGGAGGAACTGCGCGATGCGTTAAGCCAGTTTATCGAGGACTCCACCCCCCTGTTGCCGGAAAGTGATCCGGATCGTGATACTCAGCCAACCCTGGGTTTCCAGCGTGTGCTCCAGCGCGCCGTCTTCAGCGTGCAATCCTCCGGCAAGAAAGAGGTGACCGGCGCCAACGTGCTGGTGGCCATCTTCAACGAACAGGAAAGCCAGGCAGTCTATTTCCTCAACTGCCAGGATATCCATCGCCTGGACGTGGTGAATTTTATCGCCCACGGCATATCGCAGGTGCAGGATGCGGAACCGTCCATGGAGGCGGAACAGGACATGGAAAATGCCGGGGAGAGTGCCCCGGCCAGCGCCCTGGAAAACTATGCCAGCAACCTGAATGAGCTGGCCCTTGCGGACCGCATTGATCCGCTGGTGGGGCGTGCTTTCGAAATAGAGCGGGCGGCCCAGATACTCTGTCGTCGCCGCAAGAACAATCCGCTACTGGTGGGTGAGCCCGGTGTCGGCAAGACCGCCATTGCTGAAGGTCTGGCACGCATGATCGTGGAAGAGAAGGTGCCTGAGCCGCTGCTGGATGCCACCGTATACTCGCTGGATCTTGGCGCCTTGCTGGCCGGCACCAAGTACCGGGGCGATTTCGAGAAGCGCCTGAAAGCGGTACTGGCCGAGCTGAAGAAAGACCCCAACTCGATCCTCTTTATCGATGAGATCCACACCATCATCGGAGCGGGCGCTGCGTCCGGTGGTGTCATGGATGCCTCCAATCTGCTCAAGCCCATGCTGGCTAGCGGTGAGTTGAAGTGCATGGGCTCGACCACTTTCCAGGAATACCGGGGTGTGTTCGAGAAGGACCGTGCCCTGTCTCGCCGGTTCCAGAAAATCGACGTGGTAGAGCCCTCCGTGGAAGATACCGTGGGTATTCTCAAGGGGCTGAAGAGCCGTTTCGAGAAGCACCACGACGTGAGTTACAGCGATGCCGCCCTGAAAGCGGCGGCGGAGCTGAGTGCCCGCTATATCAATGACCGCTACCTGCCGGACAAGGCCATCGATGTGATCGATGAAGTGGGTGCCTGGCAGCGCCTGCGCCCGGAAGACCAGCGCAAGCACACCATTGACGAATCCGATGTGGAAGACATGGTGGCCAAGATCGCCCGCATTCCGCCCAAGCAGGTGTCTTCGTCTGACAAGGAGCTGCTGCGCAACCTGGAGCGGGACCTGAAGATGACAGTGTTCGGCCAGGAAGAGGCCATCGACACCATCTCTGCGGCCATCAAGCTGTCCCGTGCGGGCCTCAAGGGCGAGCACAAGCCCATTGGCAGCTTCATGTTTGCCGGCCCCACCGGGGTGGGCAAGACAGAGGTTAGCCGGCAACTGGCCCGGGCTCTTGGCGTGGAACTGGTGCGCTTTGACATGTCGGAGTACATGGAGCGTCATACCGTCAGCCGCTTGATCGGCGCACCTCCCGGCTATGTGGGTTATGACCAGGGCGGTCTGCTGACCGAGGCCGTGACCAAGACGCCTCACTGTGTGCTGCTTCTGGACGAAATCGAAAAGGCTCACCCGGAGGTGTTCAATATCCTGTTGCAGGTCATGGATAATGCCACGCTGACCGACAATAACGGTCGTAAGGCTGATTTCCGCAACGTGATTGTGATCATGACCACCAACGCAGGTGTGGAAGTGCTGAACAAGCGCACCATCGGCTTCACGGAGCAGGATAACAGCACCGATGGGATGGAGATGCTGAAAAAGGTCTTCACCCCCGAGTTCCGCAACCGCCTGGATGGCATTATCCAGTTCAAGCCGCTGTCCACAGAGGTCATCCTCGGTGTGGTGGACAAGTTCCTGGTGGAGCTGCAGGCGCAGCTGGACGAGAAGGGAGTGGTGCTCAACGTGGACAAGGCCGCTCGCACCTGGCTGGCAGACAAGGGCTACGACAAGGATATGGGCGCCCGACCCATGGCGCGCCTGATCCAGGAGCAGCTCAAGAAACCGCTAGCGGAAAAATTGCTGTTCGGTGAACTTTCCGAGAACGGTGGCCAGGTCGATGTGACCGAGAAGGATGGTCAGTTGTCGCTCACCGTGAAGGCAGCGGAACCGGAGCCAGCATAAAAAGCAGTGAATCATTGATAATGAATAGTTAATAACGAAAAGTGCAAACAAAAATACCCCCGGCTCGAATGAGACGGGGGTATTTTTTTAGCTATTAACTATTAATTAATAACTGCTTTTCGGCTTATTTCATGCGGAACGTAATACGGCCCTTGCTCAGGTCATAGGGGGACATCTCCACCTTGACGCGGTCGCCGGTGAGAATGCGGATATAGAATTTACGCATCTTCCCGGAGATATGGGCGGTAATAACATGACCGTTGTCCAGCTTCACACGAAACATCGTGTTAGGCAGGGTTTCAACGATGACACCTTCTAGTTCAATCTGCTCTTCTTTCGCCATCCAACGAATACCTTGGGTTACCGGCTATTAGCGGGCGCAATTGTGCCGGAAAAGACGCCGGGCTGCAAAAGAAGTTGGGATACAGGGGAAAAGGGGGTTATTCGGCACGCTATAGAGTGCCTCTATGGACTGTCTAGTCCTTGTTGAATTCCTTCCAGGCACCACTGCGCAGGATTTCCAGAGGTTGATATTGGCTCTTGTACTCCATCTTCTGGCACTGATGAATCCAGTAGCCCAGGTAAAGATAGGGCAGTTCCAGACGTTGGCAATGACGAATCTGCCAGAGCAGGGCCATCACGCCCAGGCTGCGTTCAGGCAGTGTCGGATCGAAAAAAGTGTAGACGGCAGAAAGGCCATCCTCCAGTTGATCGGTCACCGCCACCGCCACCAGCTTGCCCTCCTGGCGAAAGCAGTAGAAGTGAGTATCTGCCCAGTCGCAGGTCAGGAAGTTGGTGAACTGCTCCTCCGAAGGGGGGTACATGTCACCGTCACCGTGACGTTGGTCAATATAGGCTGCATAGAGGGTGTAGAACTCACGGGTGTAGCGAGCGGGCTCGCGGTGAACAGTGAGATCCTGATTGGCCTTTTCAATGCGTCTATGGCGACGTCGGGCGCGGAAATCCGTAACGCGTACCCGCGCGGGTATACAAGCGTTGCAGCCGTCGCAGTGCGGGCGGTAGAGATAATCGCCGCTACGACGAAACCCCAGCAAGCTCAGTTCGCTATAGAGCTCCGGTGAGAGTTTGGCCTGTGGGTCCACAAACAGGGTAGATGCCTGGCGGTCTTCCAGGTAGCTGCAGCTGTGGGCCGGGGTGCGGAAGAACCGCAGCGTTGACAGATCGGTCATGCCTTCAGTGTAGCGAATATAACGGTGGAAACCATACGCCTGCCGAATTCAGGGTGACTCTGTTTGGGTGCAGGAGCCAGCCTTGCTGGCGATCAGGAAGGGGATTGCTATCCGCTATCGCCTGCAGGCAGGCTCCTGCGGTGTGTTGTCGAGCGGCAGAGATCGGTCCCATTCGGTATCAGGCCATTGCTCGGCCTTGGGAGCGTCAGGAACCAGCTGTTTCAGTAGCCCCTCGAAGGCGGGCCGGTCGATCAATTCGGCGCCCAGGCTGAGCAGGTGCGGGTTTTCCACTTGGGCATCAATCAGTTCGATACCCAGGGTTGGAGCCAGGGCTCGCAGGGCGGCAAAGGCAACCTTGGAGCCGTTCGGTCGAGGCGAGACCATTGATTCTCCGAAGAAGACTCCGCCCAGCTTGATGCCGTAGATACCACCGGCAATCTGCCCGTCCTGCCAGACCTCCAGGCTGTGGGCATAACCAAGCCTGTGCAGGTGCACATAGGCGTTGATCATTTCCTCGCTGATCCAGGTGCCCAGACCATCAGCCCGGGGGGCGGCGCACAGGCGCATCACCGATTCGAAAGCACGATCCAGTGTGACGGTAAAGTCGCTTCGACGCAGATGCCGAGCCAGGCTGCGGCTGATGTGTATGCGTCGCGGGTGAATTACACAGCGAGGGGCAGGGGACCACCACAGGATTGGCTGGTAGTCCGCATCGTACCAGGGAAAGATACCCAACGAATAAGCCCGGAGCAGTGTCTCCGGGCTTAGATCGGCCCCGGCGGCCAGCAAACCGTCCGGGTCGGTCAGGGCGGTGCGGGTATCCGGGAACGGGGTTCCCGGTTCCAGCCACGGCACCATGCTTTAGTGGTTCAGGTTGTCCAGATACTTCTCAGCATCCAGAGCGGCCATGCAGCCGGCACCGGCGGAGGTAACCGCCTGACGGTAGACGTGGTCCGCCACATCACCGGCCGCAAATACGCCCTCAACGGTGGTCGCAGTGGCATTGCCTTCGATACCGCTACGGATCTTGATGTAGCCGTCATTCATGTCCAGCTGACCTTCGAAGATATCCGTGTTCGGCTTGTGCCCGATGGCAATGAACACGCCCTGCAGTTCAATATCCTTGCTGCCTTCACCCTTGGTGGACTTGATACGCATCCCGGTCACGCCGCTGTCGTCGCCCAGCACTTCTTCCAGGGTGTGGTCCCACTCGACGCTGATGTTGTCCTTGGCGAGCAACTTGTCCTGGAGGATTTTCTCAGCGCGCAGGCTGTCGCGGCGATGTACCAGGGTCACGTGTTCAGCGATATGCGACAGATATAGCGCTTCCTCGACAGCAGTGTTGCCACCACCGATAACGGCTACGCGCTGGTTCTTGTAGAAAAAGCCATCACAAGTGGCACAGGCGGACACGCCTCGGCCCATAAAGGCTTCTTCGGATTCAAGACCCAGATACATGGCGGAGGCGCCGGTGGCGATGATCAGGGCGTCACAGGTGTAGGTGCCGCTGTCCCCCTTGAGGGTAAAGGGGCGATTACGGACATCCACCTCATTGATGTGGTCGTACACCATTTCCGTTTCGAAACGCTCGGCGTGCTGCTGCATACGCACCATCAGGTCCGGTCCCTGCAAGCCTTCCACGTCACCAGGCCAGTTATCCACCTCGGTGGTGGTGGTCAGCTGCCCACCTGGCTGAATCCCGGTAATCACCACCGGCTTCAGGTTGGCACGGGCGGCGTAAACGGCGGCGGTGTAACCCGCGGGGCCGGAACCGAGGATAATCAGGCGATGGTGCTGCACGTCGCTCATTGAGAACTCCAGTTGATAGGTAAGGGCAGGTTGTCACCCAGCTAATGGGGGTGCGGCGCTGCACATTCAAGGCGTGTGAAAACTACCGTAAAACCGGGGTGACGTGAAGCCTATAGGTCCTATAGATTTGCCCAACCGCACCCGGGTCGGGCAGGCAGTCAGCAGGATTTGTGCGATAATTCCCGCCGGCCCGCCAATGCCGTGGCGACAAAACTGGCTGCTCCCCGCGGGATTGACTACAATCGCAATAATTTCAATTCGTTATCGGCATTTTCTTAAGCTTAACTTTATGAATTCAAGGGGTAAGGCGTGAGTAAAACGGTTGCCGGGCAAGGACAGTCCGGGTTTTCCCGCCATCTCAAGCGCGGTTTGGTAGAGGGCATGGTGATCGCCCTGATCGCCCTGTCCCTGTATCTGCTGCTGGCGCTGATCAGTTTCGACAGCCGGGATCCGGGTTGGTCCTATGTGGGCAATGTGGACGCGGTGCGCAATGCTGCCGGCCGGGCCGGTGCGTTCAGTGCTGATCTTTTACTGGGCCTGTTTGGTTACATGGCGTACCTGTTTCCTGTGCTGGTAGGCTTCTGGGCCACCAAGGTGCTGCGTGAACGTCATGCTGGGCTGCCGGGCAGCTGGCCATTGTTCAGTCTGCGTCTGGTTGGTTTCATGCTGACTATGCTGGCGGGAACCGCACTGTCCTACATGCACTTCACCGTGGGGGAGGCGCTCCCGGAAGGTGCCGGAGGCATTCTCGGCCACGAGGTGGGCGCCGCAGCGCTGGACGGGTTCAACCCTCTGGGCGGTAGCCTGATCATGGTGGCTCTGTTCCTGATTGGGGTCACCATCTTTACCGATCTGTCCTGGATTGCCCTGGCAGAAGGGCTCGGCGCCATGGTGTTGGGCGCCTTCGAGAAAATTCCCGCCTGGTGGCAGGCGCGACGCAAGAAGCGTGAAGAAGCCCAGCAGAAGAAACAGGCCCATGAGAAACGCGCCAAGGTGATCAGCGAGGCCAAGAAAAAAGCGGAAACCCGCACACCACCCAAGATCGCCAAACCGGCCAAGCCGGTCGAGAAGAGTGCACGGGTGCACAAGGAGAAACAGCAGAAGTTGTTCACTACCGAGGTAAACGGTGAGCTGCCACCGCTGGTGCTGCTGGATCAGGTTGAGGAGTCCAAAGGCGGCTTTTCCGAGGAAGCGCTGGAAGGCATGTCTCGCCTGCTGGAAATCAAGCTCAAGGACTTCAATATCGAAGCGGAAGTGGTGGCGGTGCAGCCCGGCCCGGTGATCACCCGCTTCGAAATCCAGCCGGCGCCGGGCATCAAGGTGTCGCGGATCACCAACCTGGCGAAGGATCTGGCCCGTTCCCTGGCGGTGATCAGCGTGCGGGTGGTGGAAGTGATTCCCGGCAAGACCACCGTGGGCATCGAGATTCCCAACGAGCAGCGGGAAATGATCCGCTTTACCGAAGTGGTTGGCACGCAGATGTTCGACCAGTCCCCGTCGCCGTTGACCATGGCGCTGGGCAAGGACATTGCCGGCAACCCTGTGATGGCCGACCTGGCCAAGATGCCCCACCTGCTGGTGGCGGGTACCACCGGCTCCGGTAAGTCAGTGGGCGTGAACGCTATGCTGTTGTCCATGCTGTTCAAGTCGAACCCGGAAGACGTACGACTGATCCTGATTGATCCCAAGATGCTGGAATTGGCGGTCTACGACGGCATTCCCCATCTGCTGACCCCGGTAGTCACGGACATGAAGGAAGCCGCCGGCGCCCTGCGCTGGGGCGTGGGCGAAATGGAGCGGCGCTACCGGCTGATGGCATCCATGGGGGTGCGTAACCTCTCCGGCTATAACCGCAAGGTGGCGGACGCCAAGAAGGCGGGCCAGCCGCTCAAGGACCCCATGTGGAAGCCGGACGACCCCATGAATCTGGAGGAAGAGGCGCCACTGGCGGAGCATCTGCCCTACATCGTCATCGTGATCGATGAATTTGCCGACATGATGATGATCGTCGGCAAGAAGGTGGAAGAGCTGATCGCGCGTATTGCCCAGAAGGCCCGTGCCGCCGGTATCCACCTGATTCTTGCCACCCAGCGGCCATCCGTGGACGTGATCACCGGCCTGATCAAGGCCAACGTGCCGTCGCGGATCGGTTTCCAGGTGTCCTCCAAGATCGATTCCCGCACGGTGCTGGACCAGGGTGGGGCGGAGCAACTGCTCGGCCACGGTGACATGCTTTATTTGCCCGGCGGCAAAAGTGTTCCGGAACGTGTTCACGGCGCCTTTGTCTCAGATGAAGAGGTACACCGGGTCTGTGACGATTGGCGCAAACGCGGTGAGCCCAACTATCTGGACGAAATTCTGGATGGAGGCAGTGATCTCAATGCGCCCATGCCCGGTATGGAAAGTGCCGGTGGCGGGGGCGATGACGAAAACGACCCGCTTTACGATGAGGCGGTGGCCTATGTGACCCAGTCGCGCCGGGCCTCCATCTCTTCTGTGCAGCGGAAACTGAAAATCGGCTACAACCGTGCCGCCCGTCTGGTGGAAGCCATGGAGATGGCCGGGGTTGTCAGCGAGGCGGGGCACAACGGCCAGCGCGAAGTGCTGGCGCCGCCGCCGGTATAACAAGGAGTTTCAATGCGCAAGCTGTTAACGGGTTTACTGATTATGCCGTCCCTGTTGTGGGCGGCCCCCACCGATGAGCTGCTGTCCAAGCTGCAGAAGCTGGAATCCATGAAGGGCCAGTTTGAACAGATGGTGCTGGACCAGGGTGGTACCCACATGCAGGAAGCGGAAGGGGAGTTTCAGGTGGCCCGGGGCAACCGCTTCTACTGGTCCACGGCAATGCCCTTCGAGCAACTGGCGGTGTCCGATGGCAATACCGTCTGGGTCTATGACAAGGATCTGGAACAAGTGGTGGTGCGCCCCCTGAGTCAGGACCTTGGCCAGACCCCTGCGCTACTGTTTGGCGGCAAACCTGCTGACGTGGCCGAGGCCTTCGCCATTTCCGAGCGCAGCCGGGAGGGAGAAAGCGTCACCTACCGCCTCAAGCCGAAAGGCAACGATCCCTTGTTCGACCAGCTGGATGTGACTTTCGAGGGCGACAAGCCCCGTTCCATGCGTCTGCAGGATGCCCTGGGTCAACAAACCGTGATCGATTTTCGCGACTTGATGATCAACACCGGCATTGATGCCTCGTTGTTCAACTTCGTGCCGCCGGAAGGCACGGATGTGATTCAGCAACAGCAATGAACGACCTGTTCGCCACCGATGCTGCCCAGCAGGCACAGCCCCTTGCGGCGCGCCTGCGTCCCACCTCCCTGGACGAGTACGTGGGGCAGCAGCATCTGGTGGGCGAGGGTAAGCCTTTTCGCCAGGCCCTGGAGCGCGGACAGTTGCACTCCATGATTCTGTGGGGGCCGCCGGGTACCGGCAAGACCACTCTGGCGCTGATTCTGGCTCAGGCGGTGGACGCTGCCTTTATAACGCTTTCCGCAGTGCTGTCGGGTGTGAAGGATATCCGTGCCGCGGTGGAGCAGGCCCAGGTTCGCCTGGGGCAGGGCCGCCGTACAGTGTTGTTCGTGGACGAGGTGCACCGCTTCAAC
>Ga0208181_1000197_pt1 | contig 38883 bp, 50 predicted proteins | sample MalvirDeepMed_s6_FD_184244 | JGI IMG/M metagenome (GOLD analysis project Ga0208181, IMG submission 184244) | Marine viral communities from the Global Malaspina Expedition - Malaspina viral metaG DeepMed_s6 (SPAdes) (version 2) | ecosystem: Environmental > Aquatic > Marine > Oceanic | place... | reverse complement strand
GGTGAGCAACATAGATTTAAAGCTCATAAATATACAGAAGCTCTAGAAATTTATTGGGTTGAGTTAAATCATAATGATATACAACGTGAAAATGTAGGAGGTATCTGATGGATTTAATACTTTTACTTTTATTCTTAATATAAAATAGGAGATATATATGTCATACATTATAGTACATGTTGACGATCCCAAAGAGTTAAGGACAATGGAAATTTGTCCAGATGAAGAGGGAGATTCTATAAAAAGATTTAAAACAAAAAGAGAAGCATTTAAATTTCTTGATGATATTGGTCTGCAACCAGACCTCTGGTATAATTCAGACATCCATGTATTAAGGCTACACTAATGAAATTAGTATTGACAAGTCTGATAGCAAGTTTTCTTTTAATATCAACAGCAAAAGCTAATGACTTTAATTGTTTAGTTGAAGCTATCTATCATGAGGCTCGATCAGAAGAGATGATACCTCAACTGGCGGTAGCCAATGTTATATTAACAAGAGTTGAAAGCAGTAACTTTCCTAATACCATATGCAAAGTAGTTCATCAAGGAAGATATTGGAAAAAAAATCCGGTCAGAAATAAATGTCATTTTAGTTACTGGTGCGATGGAAAATCTGAACGAATGAAAGATTTAAAAGCTTTGAAAAAAGTTTTAAGTGTTGCTGAAATGGCACTTAGAGGTGTGCAAATTAAACAAACAATAGGCGCAACACATTATCATGCTGCCTATGTTACTCCTTCCTGGGCTTCTGATCCTCATTTTAAATTATTAGGTCAAATAGGTTTACATATATTTTATATTGACATGAAAGAATAATAGGAGTATAATATGCAAAATTTAACTATATCAGAAGTCTGGTATAAACAAGTTACAGATTTAAAGAAACAGCTTGAAGAAAAAGAAAATACTATAAAAAAACTACGTATCGAACTAGAAAATTTAAATTATAAAAAAGCTAACCAAGAGTGGGTTGAAAAAAATGGCTAAAAACTTATGGCAGAAAGAACGAAATAATTTATTTAGAAATCTGGTTAAACAATACAGTCAAGAAGGATATACTCAAAAAGAATCTAAAAAATTAGCTAAACAAGAAATTAATGAAATCATGGAAGACAAAGAAGATTTCGTTCAAAACATATGGAGAGATACATTTCAAGATGGTTAACTGGAATTTAATTCTTAAACGAAAAGGAGGTGATGTAACAGTAGGTTTTTTTAAAACTAAGAGGGAAGCTGAAAATGAACTCAGTTATAGATATGAATTGTGTGAACACTTAGGTTACTCCCCAGATCTAACTTACGAAATTAAACGAGGCAAACCTAAAAAATAATAGGAGAATACTATGGTTAGTCAATGGCCTAGTAGAGGATCTTGTCCCGAATGCGGGGCAAGTAAAGCGAATGTTCAACATGAAGATGGGCATTCGTATTGTTTTAGTTGTCAAACAAGGTTTAACAAATCAGAAGAAAATAGAAACACATCTTTTAAGGTTATTAATATGTCTACTGAAACAGTTTTAGGAAGAAAAACAACTGGTCTAATATCAGATATTCCTGATAGAAAGATTAGTAAAGAGACTGCCAAGAAATATAATACACAGGTTAAGAAAACTGGTAATATAATTACCCATCATATTTATCAGTACTTTGATGAAAAGGGTAACCATATAGCTAATAAAATACGGCAAGTTCAAGATAAAAAAATCTGGTCTGAAGGAAAGATATCTGAGGCAGTTTTGTTTGGACAGAATATGTTTAATCAGACAGGTAAATATATTACTGTTTGTGAAGGCGAGCTTGATGCTATGTCTGCTTACGAATTGATGGGTTCCAAATGGCCTTGTGTTTCCATTAAAAATGGTGCAGCCGCCGCTCTTGAAAATTGCAAGCAAGCCTTTGATTATCTAAATAAATTTGAAACAATTGTTCTTTGTTTTGATAATGATAGGCCAGGAAAAGAATCTGCTCAGAAAGTTGCACAAATTTTTGAACCCAACAAATGTAAAATTGTTTCTTTAGAATTACATGATGCTAATGAATATTTAAAAACCGGACAAAGAGAAAAGTTTACTCAGGCTTGGTGGAATTCTAAGGCCTATACTCCAGCAGGTATTATAAATCTTGCTGATCTAGGTGAGTCTCTCTATGATGAATTTGATTGTGAGATATGTCTTTATCCTTGGCCTAAGATGAATGAGAAGACCTATGGGTTACGAACTGGTGAGCTTATCACCTTTACCAGCGGTGCTGGAATGGGAAAATCTAGTATAATACGTGAACTAATGTATCATCTCATGATGAATACTAAAGATGGAATTGGTGTCTTAGCTTTGGAAGAAAGCATTCGTAACACTGCTTTTAGTATTATGAGTGTCGAAGCAAATGCTAGACTTTATATTAAAGAAGTTCGGAAGAAATTTACTGATAAACAACTAAGAGATTGGCAAAAGAAAACTATTAACACCAAAAGATTCTATGCTTTCGATCATTTTGGATCTATATCCAATGATGAGATACTTGATAGGGTCAGGCATATGGCGAAAGCTTTAGATTGTAAATGGATATTTCTAGATCACTTATCTATTCTAGTATCAGGACAAGAAGATAATGGTGATGAGCGTAAGTCCATTGATATTCTTATGACCAAGCTGAGAGCTTTGGTAGAAGAAACTGGGATAGCCTTGATACTGGTTAGTCATTTAAGAAGGCCAGCAGGTGATCGAGGACATGAAGAAGGAAAGGAGGTAAGTTTGTCCCATTTAAGAGGCTCTGCTAGTATTGCTCACTTGTCAGACAGTGTAATAGCATTGGAGCGAAACCAGCAAGCTGAAGATGAATATACAGCCAACACAACCACAATAAGAATTCTTAAAAATAGATATACTGGAGACACTGGTGTATCTTGTTACCTGCATTATGATAAAGATACCGGACGTATGACCCAAGTAGACAACCCTTTTATGGAGAATAATAATGAAGAAACCTTTTGATAAAGATCTCTACGACAAAGCTGATAGCACAGCTAAAAAACATATGATTAACTGGTTAGAGTTTACTCAACCTGCATGTACAGTTAATTCAGAAGAAACTACATACTTTGATCTTACAGTTAAAACAGATGATGGAGGAAATCCTCAATTTTATGAAGTTGAGATTAAGTATGCATGGAAAGGAGAATGGCCTGAATCATGGCTGGAATTACGAATTCCTCATAGAAAGAAAAGATTACTTGAAAAATGGAAGAAGGATCATAAGAATTCTTTATTAACATTCATAGTTTTTAATCATAATTGCAGTAAGGCATGGCACGTAGATGGAAATACAGTACTTGAAAGTGAGGTGAAAGAAGCTCCTAATAAAAATATAAGGAAAGGCGAATTGTTTTTTCACATTCCAGTTGAACAAGCTTATCAGGTAGATATGTCCTATGGTAGACGCAGTCGTTGATATCGAGACAGATGCTATAAAAGCTAATACCATACATTGCATCGTAGCCCAATCTTATTCTAACAATGAACAAAAAGTTTGGGTGCAGGAAGAGTGCCAACAATTTAAAGATTGGTCTTCCAGAATTGATAATTTTATTATGCATAATGGTATTAGTTTTGATGCACCAGTTCTTAACCGTTTTACAGGTTCGACAATAAAAGTTTCACAAGTTAGAGATACTCTAATTGAGTCGCAGCTTTATAATCCGGTTAGAGAGGGAGGACATTCTCTGGAAGCATGGGGAAATAATCTTAAATTTCCTAAAGGAAACTTCAATGAATATAAATATTACAGTCCAGAGATGTTAAAGTATTGTAAAAGAGATGTTGAATTAACACTTAGACTTGCCAGAACTTTAGAAAAGGAAGGAAAGAATTTTTCAGATAGATCTTATATTCTAGAACAAAAAATTAGAGCTATCATAGATCAACAAGAGAAGAATGGATTTGCTTTTAATATCCAAAAAGCAATGATACTACTTGCTCAACTTGAAGATGAACAGCATGGTCTTGAATGCAAAGCTGAAGAAATATTTGAACCTATCATTACTTACTCGCCTGTTAAAAAGATACCTAAAAGTACGCCTTTTAATATAGCTAGCCGAAAACAGATTGCAGAACGACTTATAGAAAAAGGTTGGAAACCTGAACACTACACAGATAAAGATAACATTATTATTAATGAAGAAGTTCTTTCCAAGATTAAGATGGAAGAAGCACAAATGTTTAGCAGATATTTCCTTCTTCAGAAAAGAACAGGACTTCTCAAAGCCTGGATACAGGAATGTGAAGAGGACAGGAGAGTAAGAGGAAGAGTTCTTACCCTTAAGACCATTACAGGAAGGATGGCCCATCATAGCCCCAATATGGCCCAAGTACCAGCATCTCATAGCCCTTATGGAAAAGAGTGTAGAGAATTATGGACAATATCAAATCCTGATACTCATATTTTAATGGGAACAGATGCTAGTAGTCTGGAATTAAGATGTCTAGCTCATTACATGAATGATTCAAAATTTACCAGTGAGGTTCTTATAGGAGATGTACATTCAGCTAATCAGCACATGGCAGGATTACAAACTAGAGATCAAGCTAAAACATTTATTTATGCATTTTTATATGGAGCCGGTCCTGCCAAAATAGGTAAGGTAGTAGGAGCTGGCGCTAAAGAAGGTACTATATTAATTAAAAGATTTCTTAAAAATATGCCAGCTTTAGGTAGACTAAAAAACAATGTACAAGAAGCAGCAAAGAAAGGAAAGATAAAAGGTCTTGATGGAAGAGAGTTTCAAATAAGATCTGTTCACTCTTCCTTAAATACTCTTATCCAAGGAGCAGGTGCGATTGTCTGTAAACAATGGCTGGTTCATATGACTGATCGAATACGAAGATCGGGAGTAGATGTTAAGCTTGTAGCTTCTGTTCATGATGAATATCAATTTGAAGTTGCCAAGAAAGATGTTCAAAAATTTGGTCAGATAACCAAAGATGCAATCAAAGAAACAACACATACATTAGAAATGAAATGTAATTTATCTTGTGAATATAAAACGGGAAACACATGGGCAGAAACTCATTAATAAAGTGTTTGACACATGAAAGTTTATATGCTATAATTCTACAACAATCAGAAAAGGAGAAAGATGACAAACAAAATTTTAAATACATTGTTAAATAACAATTTTAAACAAATTTTTAAGGAGAATCTAAATGGCTACAAAAAATAGTGTGATCTCAGGCGAAGCATGGTTTGCATGGATAACGAAACCCAGCACAATGTTTAAACCTGAAGGTGAGTGGATCATCAATGTTGCAAATCTCGATGCCAAGAATAAGAAGTTGGCAGAGGCTGAAGGTCTGAATGTTCGTAATGGTCATGACAAAATTCCAGGCCATTATGTTAAACTCACTCAATCAACAACTGATTTCAATGGCGCACCTCGAATGATTGATATTGTTGATGCAGATCGTAATCCATTTCAAAGAGAAAAACTAATTGGTAATGGATCAAAAGTAAATGTCAGTTATCGACCATCAAAATATGTAAGTCGGCAAACCGGAGAAGAAGCTACCAAAGGATGGCTAAACAAAGTCCAAGTAGTAGACTTAATTGAATTTATTCCTGAAGATAAGGATTTTGATGTTGTCCCTGGTGGATACACAAATGAAGTTGAAGAGATTCCCTTTGCTTCTTAACCCCTAAAGGAGACTTGGAGGGTGGTTAGTGAGCTATTGCTCAACCGGGCCGAACACTACTAGGCAACTAATCACCCTCTCTTTTTTTATATGAAAACAATTGATACATTAGTACAAGATATATATAATTTATTTTCTCCTAGTCCTATCAAGATGAGTGAGGAAGAAGTAGATAAGTATATTGATATTTTTGGAGATATGCTTAAGGTCTATATCAAAGAATTTCTTTATGAAAAACCTGCAACCAATGGACACCTGAGATTGTCAGCTATAGGGAAACCGGACAGACAACTCTGGTATAATATTAACAGTACTAACAAAGGTGAAACCTTTAGTCCCAGTACCCGAATTAAATTCTTATACGGTTATATCCTTGAAGAACTTCTTCTATTATGTACTGCTATCTCAGGACATAAGGTTGAACAGCAGCAAAAAGAAGTTGAAGTAGAGGGAGTTAAAGGACATCAAGATGCTGTAATAGATGGTGTTCTAGTTGATTGTAAGAGTGCCTCTGGTCGAAGCTTTCAAAAATTTAAAAATAATACATTGGTAACCGATGATCCTTTCGGTTACATCTCACAGATATCTGCCTATGCAGAGGCTAATGGTATAGATGAGGCTGCATTCCTTGCCATTGATAAGTCTACCGGAGAGATCTGTTTGACATCTCTGCATCCAATGGAAATGATCAATGCTAAAACCAGAATTAAATATCTTAAAAAGATGGTGGATAGTCCTGATATTCCTGAAAGATGTTATCCTGGAGTTCCTGATGGAAAATCCGGTAATCTTAAACTTGCAGTCGGTTGTATCTATTGTGGACATAAACGAGAATGTTGGTCAGATGCTAATGAAGGTCAAGGTATACGTGTATTTCAATATGCAAGAGGAAAAAGATACTTAGTACAAATAGGAAAAGAACCAGAAGTACCTGAATTTTCAGCATGGTAGATGAGGAAGATTTAAAAAAGTTTCAAGAAGAATTATGGAACTTAACTTCTAAATATATAAAACCAGATGATACTGGTGGTGTATTTATGTGTGGAGGTGCCATGCTTCATGCTGCTTTACAATTATACACAGTAGGCTTAGACAACGAAAGTATAATAAAAATTATAAAAACAGCATTAGAAACACTTCAACCATTAAGAGAAGATATGAAAAATAAATTAAAAAGAACACTTCATTAATGCATTGGAAATATAAAAAGAAACCAGACTTATCTCAGTTTGGTTTTGTTTATTGTATTACAAATATAAAAACAGGGAAAGCCTATATTGGTTGTAAACAATATTATAATTATAAGAAGAGTAAGAAACAAGCAGAATCTAATTGGAAATCTTATATGGGATCAAGTAAAAATTTATTAGATGATATTAAAAAAATTGGTAAAAAGAACTTTAAATTTGAAATTATTGCAGAGTTTAAAAATAAAAGAAGTTTAAGATATTACGAGTGTTACTATCAAATGAAATACAATGTATTAATAGCTACTTTAGAAGGAACAGATGAAGCAGCTTATTATAATAATTACATAGGTGGTAAATTTTATAGACCAGTACAAGAACATGTTACCAATGAATCTTCCTTCTAATGTTTCTATCGAATCTTTATATGACTTAACAAATAAAAATTCGTATAGAACTTTATACCTTTCTATTATTTTTCAGGCTCTTCTTGATGTTTCAAAACCTGAAAAAAAAGAAGAATCTAGTGAAATAAAAATACAAAGAGATCAAGCTAATGCTTGGTTTTTTTCTTCTATAGGAGTTACATGTGAAGATTTTGAAACAGTTTGTTATTATGCAGGAGTAGAACCTGTTAAGATAAGAATATTTGCATACGAAACAATTAAATCAGGAGATATAGAAAATGTTAGAAAAAGATTTAATTCTTTCATCTGATGATCCACTTAAAAAACAAGTAGGAGGAAACCATTATAAAGATTGTGTTATACAGCCTACAGTTTATTGTCAATTAAATAAATTAAATACATGTGAAGCTAATATTGTAAAATATATTACCAGACACAATAAAAAAGGAGAAGGTAAAAAGGATATAGAGAAAGTAATTCATTATGCTGAAATGTTACTAGCATTAGAATACCCAGAAGAAGAAGAACAAAAAGATTTATTTAATGCTTTAATAGGGGAAAAGGGAAGACATGTTCAAATCAAATCGTAATCCACAATTTCGATCTAAATTTTCTGAGGATATTTTTTATGAAAAATATGCACATGAAGGAGCAGAAACTCTACATGAACTAGCTTGTACTTTGGTAGAAGATGTCTGTCAAAATAATCTAAATAAAGATGAAAAAGAATCTTTGATAGATCATATATCTAATATAAGATTTCTACCTGGAGGAAGATATCTTTACTATGCAGGAAGAGATAAAAAGTTTTTTAATAACTGTTATCTTTTAAAAGCAGAGGAAGATACCAGAGAAGATTGGGCAAACCTGTCATGGAAATCAGAAAGCTGTCTTATGACAGGTGGTGGTATAGGTGTAGACTATTCTGTATACAGATCTGAAGGTCAGACATTAAAAGGTACTGGTGGTATAGCTTCTGGTCCTATACCTAAAATGCAAATGATTAATTCTATAGGACAGAAGGTTATGCAGGGAGGGTCGAGGAGATCAGCTATCTATGCCTCTCTGAACTGGCAGCATGATGATGTAGACAAGTTTCTCACAGCCAAGAACTGGTTTGATATGCCAGTAGGCAGCACAGGAAAGACATTGTTTGATATTAAACAAGAAGATTTTAATTTTCCTGCTCCCCTGGATATGACAAACATCAGTGTTAACTATGATACTAAGTGGTTACTTAGGTACTGGGAAGAAGGGAGGATAGGCAATGTTTTTAAAACAAATGTGGCACAAGCTCTTAGAACAGGTGAACCGGGATTCTCGTTTAACTTCTTTGAAAAGGAAAATGAAACTTTACGTAATGCTTGCACCGAGGTATCTAGTGAGGATGATAGTGATGTTTGTAATCTGGGGAGCCTTAATTTTGCTCGTATTGATGATCTGAATCAATTACAGGAGGTTGTACAATTAGCTACAAAGTTTCTTTTATGTGGAACCCTACGAGCAGAACTACCTTATGATAAAATCTATACAGTTAGAGAAAAGAATAGACGCCTGGGACTTGGTTTAATGGGATTACATGAATGGCTAATCCAACGTGGACATAAGTATGAGACTACACCAGAGATACATAGATGGTTCAAAGTTTACGAAGCAGAGTCAGATAAAGTAGCTCGCTCCTTTGCCAATCAGTTGAACATCTCTATCCCTGTTGCTGTCAGAGCAGTAGCACCTACCGGAACTATTGGTATTCTAGGAGGTACATCTACAGGTGTAGAGCCTATCTTTGCTGTAGCTTATAAGAGAAGGTATCTTAAGAACAGGAGATGGCACTATCAGTATGTAGTAGATAGCGCTGCTCAAGAAATGATAGAACTCTATGATGTTAAACCAGATGATATTGAATCGGCTCTCGATCTTGTAACTAACTATGAACGTAGATTAAACTTTCAAGCCAACGTACAGGAGTATGTGGATATGTCTATCTCTTCTACAATTAATCTGCCAGAATGGGGTACTGAAGATAATAATGAAGATAAGATAGAGGACTTTGCTCAGACCCTAGCTAAGTATGCTCATAGATTGAGAGGCTTTACCTGCTATCCTGATGGATGTAGAGGAGGACAACCTCTTACCAAGGTGCCATACTCTGAGGCTCTGGAAAAATTAGGAGAAGAATTTGAAGACAATATACAACCTCATGATATTTGTGAGATCAGTGGTGCTGGAGGAGTTTGTGGAATTTAAAAAAAAGACTTGTCAAATTAATAAAAGTGTAGTATAATATATATATATAGAATGCCAATAGTGGGTTCTATAATATCTTGCTTAAAAGGAGAAAATTATGAATGTACACCTTGAAGGTAATTGGAGATTTCTTAACAACCCTACTCTATCTAATTTTCAGAGATGGGCAGTAGGTTATGATAGGCTATTTCAGGCTATGTCGGATGCTCCTAGAAGTGAACAGAGCTATCCTCCACATAACTTTATTAAGGAATCGGATGAAGAGTTTCGGATTGAACTAGCCTTGGCTGGCTTCAGTAAAGAAGATGTGAAGGTAGTTCAAGAAGAACAGAAGCTAACAATTAGTGGCAACAACTCTGAAAAGGAGGATCAGGAAAACATTCTACATAAAGGTATTGCAAGTCGAGCATTTACCAAAACTTTTTATCTTGCTGAGACTATCGAAGTCATGGAAGCATCGTTTGAAAATGGAATGGTTATCATTCAGCTTAGACAGAATATTCCAGAGGATAAAAAGCCTAAGTTAATAGAACTTAAATAAAGATAAGGGAAGATAATTATAGTTGCACCGCTAGGTTTAAGGAAGAATCAGATACCTAGATAATTGTCTTCCCTTTTCATAGGAGATCAAATGAAACGAACAGAACAAATCAATACGATCTATATTGGATATGATCCAAAAGAAGATGCAGCCTATGAAGTACTAAGAGATACTATAAAAGCAAATTCTCCAAAGCCCATTATTATTAAACCTTTAATTAAAAAGGAACTGGAACGAGCCACTCTTCTTTATAGACCATTTGAAATTGTCAATGGACAATACATAGATAAGATAGATCAACGTCCTTTTTCTACTGAATTTAGTTTTAGCAGGTTTCTAGTTCCATCTTTAAATCTGTGGAAAGGCTGGGCTTTGTATATGGATTGTGACATGTATCCTCGAACAGATATTAATGAACTCTTTGAAGAATATAATGATTCAAGGTATCCTCTTTACTGTGTTAAACATGACTATGCTCCTACTGATAAATACAAAATGGATGGTAGAGAACAAGGAATGTATTCTAGAAAGAATTGGTCTAGCTTTGTTCTATGGAATTGTGAACATGAGTTAAATAAAAATATAACTCCATTGGAAGTTAACAATAGATCTGGTAGCTTTCTTCATAGGTTTGAATGGTTACCTAAAAAGAATAGTGTCATAGGAAAAATTCATGAAGAATGGAATTGGCTGGATGGTCATTCATCAGAAGATATCGAACCTAAAAATGTTCACTTCACTACTGGTGGTCCTTGGTTTAAAGAATGGAAATGTAAAAGAGCTATTGATGGAATGTATGCCGCTGAATGGAATGCTGATTATTCAAGACTATTACTAAGGGATACCGTAGATGCAATATAAAGTTGTAACAGCTTTTGATGAAAGCTTTCTTCAACACAGCACAATCAATCTTCTAAATGAATTTAAAAATAATTGGGAAAGTTCTATAGAGTTTCATTGTTATTATTATAACCTAGATTTAACTAACTATTCTCTGCCCAAGGCAGCTAATATTTATTATCATAATCTTCTAGAGATAGAAGAGTATCCTAAATTTTTAAAAGAATTTTCTAAACATGATGGAACTGAAGGAAGAACCATAGCTTATAATGAGATACTTGATCCTCTTAAATTTATTCCCAAGGTAATTTCATTAACTGAATGTGCGTTTGCATCTAAAGGTTGCTGGTTAATCTGGATTGATCCAAGCTCTATTAATCTAAAAAATATTTCAGTTAAAGATCTTGATAATATTTTACCAGAGCATTCAGAGAATATAGATCTTATTACTTTTAAAGATCAAACATATCTTACTATGTTTAATCTGAATAGACAAACTCCAGTAGATCTACTAGGAGATTTAAGAGGAGCCTTTATTTCTGGAGAGTTTCTTAACTATAGAGAGTGGCATGATGTCTTTGTTTTTAATAGACTAAGAACAATCTATACTGCTCATGGTATGAAAGAATATGAAATAGATATAGATAACTCTCCTCTATCAGAAATGCTTGTCAGTCTACATGATCGTAAGAACATGGCAGTAAGAGATAAGGATGGGAATCGTATAATTAAATTATCTGATACTGAAACCTCTCCTGATATTTTACCTAATAGGTATAGACAACTAGCAGACTTAATAAAATTCTACAAACCCAAGTGTATACTAGAAACCGGGACATGGAATGGTGGTAGAGCTATAGAAATGTCTTTGGCTGCGTTGAAATACACTGACAAAGTTCACTACATGGGTTATGATTTATTTGAAGATGCTACAACAGAAACAGATCATATAGAGTTTAATGTTAAACCTCATAATACCATGCAAGCCGTAAGAAATAGGCTGGAAGAGTTTGCTGCACATATTAAAGAGAAGGAAGACAAAACATTTACCTTTGAATTATATAAAGGAAATGTTAGGGAAACTCTGGATGTTATCAGAAGGACTGAGGCAATTAATGATGTTGAATTTGCCTTGATGGGAAGTGGCAACAGTAAAGAAACTGTAGAAGCAGAATATAAAGTTCTTAAATATACACCTGTTGTAGTAGCTGATCATTATTTTACCAAGGAGAGTGAGGAAGATGGGGAAGGGACACCTCCTGAAAGATATCAAGGAGTAAAAAATGTATTTAATGCTGTTAAGACAAAGAAAGTCAACGCACAGGAAACAACAGAAGATGGATGGACGAACTTCGATGAAAAAGCATCCACAAGAAAATATGTTCTTCCTTCAGGTGACAAAGTGGCTGGTGGTGGTCATACTCATCTTGTGGTTTTTCTTCATGATTCCACTCTAAAAGATTTACCAGAAGAACTTAAACGTGTTCCTATTATTGTACATCCCAGAGATTGTGTACCAAAAGATTATATTAAAAATAATATTAAATCAAACATAACTTTGATTAGTCCTAAGAAGTGGGTGACTAAACATCCGGGTCATAGAGGTTCATCAGCAATGATATCTGCTGGTCCTTATCTTGACTATAAAAAACTGAAACAATTTACTATTGATAATCCTGAAACGAAATTACTGGTAGTTAAACATGCTTACCCACATTTACTTGAACATGACATTAAGCCTTGGGGTTGTATTATTCTTGATCCCAGACCTATTACAGGTGTTAGTACACACAATATTGTACGTAAGGACTTATTTAAAAACATAGATCCTACTACTAGATTTTTTGTAGCATCTATGACAGATCCTTCCGTAACAAATCATCTGATTAGTCAGGATGCTCAGATCTGGGGATGGCACGCTTTTACTGATTCTCTCAGACAAGATGAGGAACAGGGAACACAGATACGAAATCAACAGGTAAAGGTAGAAGAAGAATTAGGCATCCCACAAGGAGCTACTTTAATTACTGGTGGTACATGTGCTGCCATGAGAGGAATAGGGATGTTACATACTTTAGGCTTCAGAGATATTCACTTATTTGGTTTTGATTGTTGTCGTGAGGAACCTAGTAAGAAAGAGAAGACTGAAACTACTGGTGATATAGAAGGAGGAGAAACTCCTAAACCTAAGTACATACAAGTTAATGTTAAAGATAAAACTTATTGGACTACTGGTGAGTTACTGGCAATGGCTCAAGATTGTGAGAAAGTTTTTGCTGATGAAGGATTAGAGGGAGCGCTTACTTTTCATGGAGCGAATACGATGGTAGCTGATCTCTGGGATATTAATTTAGAGAGACAAACCAGACCACAATTTAAAGGATACTATGATGAAGGACATTAAAAAAGTTCGGAAAAAGGTTGAGGAATTAAAGGATATAGTTATAGATGCCTCTATTCCAGAAAGAAAGAAAATACATTTTAATCCTACTTTAAGTAGAGAGAAACCTTCAAAAAGATATATAGAATTATTGTCTATATATAAAGATCTGCATAAAGTAAGCGAAAAAATGTTTAACGGCAGAAGTCTAATGAAATATATAGATGTAATAGGAGCCTATCTAGAAAAAAATGAATGTAAAACACTTCTCGATTATGGCTCTGGGAAGGGACATCTTTACACAGAGAACTATAAAACAGTAGAACGAGGAGAAGAGATGGGAGAACCTCTTCCTGATCGATGGGGATTAGATAGTTATCAACTCTATGATCCTGCTTATCCAGAATACAGGGAATTACCAACAGGTAAATTTGATGCAGTCATATGTACTGATGTGATCGAACATATACCTACACCTGATCTTGGCTGGGTTATAGATGAAATATATAGCTATGCAAAGAAAATAGTATTTATTAATGTAGCTTGCTTTAAAGCTTTAAAAATATTGGAAGATGGAACTAATGCACATGCATCTGTTTTTCACAAGTTTGATTGGCTTGATCTACTAGAATATAAAAGTATACCTCATAAAGATTTAGTTATTTATCCTTTCTTTGATATGTTTAATGAAAAGGAAGAGGTTGTAGTATCAGGATTTAAAACAAGACATCTTCCGGTAACTGTAGAATTGAAACAAAAAACAGAGGAGGATAGAGATGTTAGGGATAGCTGAATCAGTAATAGGAGTAGCAGGCAAAATCCTTGATAAGTTTGTTGAGGATAAAGATCTTAAAACCAAACTCAATGCAGAGTTAAAGTCTCAGATCATATCTCTTGATCTGGCACAAGCACAAGCTAACATTGAGCAAGCCAAACATCCTTCTGTCTTTATAGCTGGGGCTAGACCTGCCATCATGTGGATCTGTGCTTTTGGTTTGGGTTGGCAGTTTGTCTTTCAGCCTATAGCTTTATGGGGATTAGCTGTATCTAACATGGATATAGTCTTACCTGTAATTCAAACGGAAGGGTTGATGACTTTAACTCTATCTCTTCTTGGTCTTGGTAGTATGAGATCCTTTGAAAAATTTAAAGGTATTCAGAGAAATAATATGAAATGATTAAATGGTTTTTCAAATGGCTCAAATGGCTTGATGGTCAGTTAGAAGGAAAGCCTCCTCCTAAATACCTGTCGGGTAAAGGATTGGTAAAGGAAGTACCAAAAAATGACAAAAAATAATGGATGGGCTGAAGTACAGGATTACCATTTTCTTGAACCATTTGGTTTTCATGTTATTATAAATCATTTTACTGGGGAACCAGAATTATGGGATACGTTTGCAACAAAACAAGAAGCTAAAGAAGAAGCTTTTCTTTGGAACAATGGGCTGTGGGGTAAAGGTTTTACTTACTCTGCTGAATGGTTGAGGTTAAATACTACAGATGATAAAGATAACTGACAATGCAGACATACATCTATCCTCTGTTGTTGCAGAGAATAAGGTAGCTGCTATTCGATTGGCAGTTAATAGTGGAGGATGCTCTGGTTTTACCTATGATTGGCAGCTTGTTACTGAGGAAGAGTTCGATGATATTATTGATGACTTCATTATAGATCTGGATACAGGTAAGCTTGTCATCGATAATATCTCTAGTATTTATGTAGCAGGAATGACGGTGGACTATAAGAAGGATATCTTTGGTCAACGTCTTATGATTGATAATCCTAATGTAGAATCTATGTGTGGATGTGGGGAGAGCTTTCAGGTATCATGACTGTACTAGAAAAACAAACACCAATACATACTCTTGACTGGTATGTTAAGTGGATTGCCTCTATTATTATTGTTATATCAGTAATACTGACAAGTAATAATATATATCCACTTAATCTATTCTTCTATGCAGCAGGATTATCAGGCTGGTTTATTGTAGCATTACTTTGGAATGATCGAGCATTACTTGTTGTTAATGCTATTTCACTTGCACTATTACTTAATGGGTTAGTATCTTACTATGTTAAATGATAAACAGGAAAAATTTGCACAAGCTTATGTGTTGCATCGAAATGCTTCTGAAGCAGCCAGAACAGCAGGATATGCAGAAGCATCAGCTAACAATCAAGGGTACAGACTTCTTCAAAGCGAAGAAATCTCAGACCGGATACATCATCTTGAGCAAGAGTTAGAAACCAATGTAGATGTTATCAGCGAGATAGAGAAACAATATACCTATGCCAAGGAGAACGGACATACGAACAGTGCAATCAAAGCTCTTGAATTATTGTCCAGAGTCAGAGGATCAAGTTCAGATGTTAATATTAATATGGATGAGGAAACTTTGGAAGATGCTATTGTAGGATGTCTGAATGTTTTAGGTGAGAATAAGGTGATTAATCTGTTAACCAAGTGTAATTTCGCTGACAACTTATTTTTAGAGGATTATGACCAAAATGGAGGGACAGAGAGCGTCACTGAGGGGCCTTCTGAAGAGGCTCTGGACCTACCCCTGCCTGAAGAGGCCGATTCTCCTGTATGAGGCTGTATGGCCCGTAGGATTGATTTAGCTATTTTACTTCTTATAAGCCCCAGGAATATTTTTATGTATCTTACGAAAATCTTCCATCTGCTTATGCTTCTCACGAAGAGTTTCTTTATCATCAAATAAGTGAGGGATTCTTTCTCCTGTTTCTGGATCGATTGGACGGCTTGTTTCATCTAAACCAAATTTTTCTAGAGTAACCCTTTTGTTAGAGGATGTCACATCTTCTACAATATTTCTCGTTTTATGAATATTATGTAAACCAATAAACTCAAGAGCTTTGGTAGGAATAAATGGTTCCGATAGTACCTTTCCCTGTTTTGTTTTAGAACCTTTAAATGGTATTTGAGTACTACCTTTTATACGTTTAAATTTAACTTCACCAAGAACGCTATGAGGTTCAGTTTTAATTAGACTTACACTTTCATGCCAATTTAGATTTTTATTAAAACTAGGATTATTCTTAGATAGTAGTTCATATATTTCTTTTTGAGATACTCCTTGTTCTTTTTTATTTAATATTTCAGCCCCAAAAGAATTATTTCTCATTCTATCCATTATCTTTTTTGGAGTATGAGGAGAATAAATAGTATCAACAACTTCTTTTAAAGTAGAATTAATAGCTTTACGTTGTTCATATCTATTTGAAGTTGGAGTATCTGGAAAATCTTTTCTTAACTGAAGTCCTTTCTTTCCTTCTGGAGGATAAATATCACTTCTTTCTGGGCCTAAAATTGTTTTTATAACTTCTTTCCCCCACTCTGGACCTTCGACATCAAGATACTCATATTGGCCCATATCAGGTTTTTGTCCTGTTGCTGTTCCTTGAAATTGTCTCTGTCTATCATTTAAGTCATCACGAAATTCCATCCAGTTTACATTATCTTTTATCTTATGCATCCATGAAGGTATACCCAGCATACGATCACTTCCTAATTGTTTTCCTAATACTTCTATTCCCAGTTCTAAAAGTTCAGGTTTAGGAGTAGGGGTAGGGGTAGGGGTAGTTCCTAATTTAAAAGGAATATCAGGAGTTACTAAAGAAGTTAAACCATGTCCTATTCCTCTCAGAACTGTTCTTCTATCTATCTCTGGACCCGGCAGAGGTTCTGTATCAACTGCTGCACCAATTAAAAGTTCCAGCAGTGCTGATAATGCTCTACGTTTAGCTGATCCTCTACTTTTAGCTATTTTTCTTGTCGCTCTCTTACCTTGAGGAGTATCACTTAAACCTCCTTCAGGTTTCTTATAAGGGACAAGTTCTCCCTTGGAAGTAGGAAGTTCCAGATCTATCTTTGTCTCTGGCAGCTTAGTCTTGGTAGGTCTTTTATCAGCCACTTACTTCTCTCCCAGATCTACCAAATAACGATCTATAAGTTCTTTAGCTTGCCATAGAGTATTCGTTGCATCAGTAGGGCTTGTCTCTCCAGGTGGAGTTATATTCCAATGTGTATAATCATCAATATCATCAGTAGCAGGATTATAAATTTCATACCCTCTATATTTATATTGTCCGGGGTTTATTTTTTTAGCCTTATAGTTTTTTACATTTTTCTGTACAGCCTGTTCTACTGATGATGGTTCACCTAAACTAGCTAGACCTTCAGGTTGAGAAGATGGCTCCTTTATTTCTTTCTTTTTAGATCTGTTATAAAACTTTATAAATTCTTCTTCGCTTTTAAAAATACGGTCATCGTATCGAGCTTGGTCAGCTCGATGTAATAAATGTTTATCAGACCAAGAACTAACACCAAAATTACCCTTACCATCTGCCTCAAAACGTAAAAAAATCGTTCTTCTCCTATAAGGTATCTCAACCACATCAACAAATTCTTGACTACCTTTTCTTATTCCAGAGACAGTTCCCGGAATACCTATCATAAAAGGAGCTAGAGCAGCTAAACCAAGACTGCTAATAGCTTCTGAATAATCTCCTTTTTTAAAAGCAGGAACTACTTTAGCAGATTCTTCAACCATAGCTTTAATATCTGCTTGAGGACCAATAATAGAAAGAATATCTTCTATATCTTCCCCAGTAGGAATATTCAATCCAAGCTTACGAGCTACCTCAAAAGGAGAAGGAATCTCTCTTAGACCAGCAAGTCCTGCTTCTACTGCTCTGTCAAATACGTTAGCCACTTACTTATAACTCCATACCCAAGGTCTGGGATGCACTTCACTACTCTCCATCGTATCTATGTGCAGAAACCTCTTCTCATGTGATCCTCTTTGAGAGATCCCTATACCAGTAAAGCCATGTTGCATAGCCATCTTCATTAACCTGTAGGCAGTCCTGCCACTGACCAGTACATCTACTGCCTTCCCATACAGATGCGGAGAGTTCCTGGCCCCTCCTATAACCTGATTATAAGATTCATGTCTGTAACCAGAACTGATTACCATAGGTTCATTAAACTCTTTTCGTAAAGCTATCAGTTTAGACATGAAATCTTCATCCATGTTACATTCATCTGTACCTTTACATTTTAATTCATCTTTTGTAAAATATTCCCACATTACTCTTGTTCTCCATTATGTACTGGAGGGTGATTACCATTATGCATTCTATGAAACCTTTCTATTTCATTTTCTAGAGATGCAAGCCTTGTTTCTATAGCTCCATCTCTTTCAGAACGTTCTTTCAGGATCTGAGGTGAGAGTATATCCTTTGCCATCACATCAATAGAAGATAAGGCAACAGCTTGTCTAGCTTCTACCTTATCTATCCTGGTAAATAATTCTGTTTGGTTTTCTTTCATATCATCCAATTGTTTGATAATGGATCTGATGGTAGCTTTCAATACTCCCCATGTAGTAGCTATACCAGCCAGCACTATCCCGAATGTCAGGAGTTCTCTTGGTCCTAGTTCCAGCATTATTCTTCTTCTATTTTCAAGAGGGGTATGGCCTGTCTTGCAAAATTAGTTAACTCCGCTTCTAATTTATTAACAATTTCAGAAGGTACATTGTATCTAGCTATCAATTGATTTCTTAATGTTTTACCAATAGAGGGAGGTCTAAATAAGCCTACTCCATGTTTTACAGCATTATGAACAATAGAATAATCAAAGTTTTTATCTATTTTTTTCATACCTCTATCAGATAAAATATTTAATAACAATTCATTATCAACTTTCTTTCTTACTCTATCTTCATAGTAATGTAATTTTTTTGAATCATATAAATGATCAGCTAAATTCTGTTGAGCATTATATGAATTATTTAAATATTCACCTACCTCATTAAAAAATTCTTCTTGAACTTCAGGATTTTTCCAATTTCTTCCTGATTGAAGAGATCTTAGAAAACTACTAAAATCTTTTTGGACTCTCTGTATACTTCCTGATAACCTACTTACTTTACCTTGTAATGCCCTATTAAAATTAAAAGTAGTTTGAGTTATACCAGCAAATCTTCTTAACCTATCTTCAAATCTGTCTGGATATCCCCATTTATTTTTTCCAGGTTCATTTAAATCCTGTTCAGATCTCCAAGAATCATAAAGTTTTTGTAAATCTATTAGTGTTTGAGGACCATATGTAGTTGCTAATTCTCCTAAATCTTTCAAAACTCTCTGTCCAAAATGATCGCCTTCTAGATATAAAGACCTATCATTCTTTTTCCCTGTTACTACATTAATTAAAGGCTTCATTACCAAAGAAGGAGTTAAAAGAGGTTGAAAAATAAGTCCGATTTGTTCAGCTATAGTATCATAATCTTTTTGATTTTTCACACCCGGAGAAAACATAAATTTATAAGCTAGTTGTGAGCCTTTAGATAAGGCATCATGTGGGTTTATTCGACTTTCATTAACATATGTTACTTCAATATCTCCTTTTTTATTCATATGAAAACTATTTTGATAGTTTCTAATTGAACCTGTCTCGTAGGCAGGAGAATTCTGTTCAAGAACCATATCATCATTTGATGTTATACCATGCTTTAATTTATTATGCCACATATATCCCATATATGTAGCAACTGTTGCTCCTGTTGCCGCTAATCTGGTAGCACCTGCTTTCATTAAACCTAAATTACGTGTTTTCAATCCTTTCCCAAAGTCTGTAAGACCTGTCATTATTGTTCCTTTTCCTGCTCTTATACTCTCAACAAGAAAAGAAGGAAAGGCTCCAATAAGAGGAACAGCCCTTGTTGCTTTTAAAATTCTGGGAACACGGCTATAAACAGGATGAGTATTTTTTACAACTTCAGCAGCATAAACCTTTAATTCATTTTCTGGCATGTAGAACTTACTATTAGGGTCATCTGGAAAAGCTTGCCTATACCTTTTCATTTCTTCAAACCAGTTAAGGACTTTAAAAACTGCATCCTCATTCCTATATACAGTTCCTAATTTTTTATAAATTGAATCTAGCTTTTTTAATAATTTATTTTTAGGTTCTTTATAAGCCTCTTTTAAAGATCGCAAAAAGAACTCAGCAGATATACTGGCATCAACTAATCCAAGTTGTTGAGTCTCTCTAAAAGCATCAAGATTAATACTAATATCAGAGCCTTCTACTTTTATTAACCTGTTTAAATTAGGCATTGCCTCTACAGTTGCTCGTACAGAATCTGCCAGAGTATCTGCGGTAGGAGTTTTATCTCCTTTTATATATTTACGAGGTTTAAAATGAGGAATAAAATTACCATTGGCTGCTGTAAAAACAAAGTTACCTTTAATATTAATTAAATGAGTTGCTTCTGATAATATAGTTTTAGAACCGGATGCAAATCCTTGTGCGCCATGCATTGCTTTCATAAAAATATTTGTGGCAGTATTAGGTTCTAATCCTTCTATTAATTTATTTTTATATGACTTAGTTGTAAATACTTTTGCCAGTGGATTAGCATTTGGTCCCATAGCTTTTAAATAAGCAGCAGCTACATCCGATAGGTTTTCAGTAAGTTCAATACCATCATCAGTTACTTTACCAGCTATGTCTTTTAATTTCTTTGCTCCACTGACATAATATAAATTCTTACCGTAAGCATCTTTAGCTATTGTTTCAATATCTTTTAAGAATTGTCCTTCAGCCAAGATCTTACCTTGTTTAGTTGCAGTAGATATAAATCTTTGAACAGGATCTCGAACTTCTTTTAATAAAGCTCTTTCTTCTTCAGCTAATACTTTTCTATTGGTAAGGATTTTACCTTCACTGGATGAAACATTTCCAGCTTTTGTTCCTACTGAAAATGTTTCAAAAAATACTTCTTCACCAGAATCAAACTTATTAATAAATTCTACAACTTTAGCATCAACATCGGCATCAGTTAGTCTGGGATTTTGAGACTTCAGAAAATTTTTATAATTTTGTATAACCAGAGTTGCTTCAGCATCACCCATTTTTCCTTTTGTAGCTTCTTTCAAAGCTTTAACCCAACCTGGATTACTAAAAACTTCATAATCAGTTTTCACATATAATCCTAATTGTCTATCTAATTGAACTCTGGTAGATTTAGGCAAGCCAAACTTGTCAATTAATATTTTACTATATTCATCAATAATTCCACCAACTTCTGCAATCTTTTCCTGAACTTTAATAGGAAGTTTAGCAGCCGCTGTCTCTTGCTGTTTTAAAGCATTCCTAATTAACTGAGCCTGTCTCCTATTTAAGGTAGTTTTCTCAGCTTTAGTTCTTTTCTTTGGAGATTTATTTAAAATTTTTAAAATCTTTTCTGATGCTCCGTGTTCAATTCTAGGAACATTACCTAATGCAGTCGAAACTTCATCTAATATTTCCTCTGGAATATCTTCAAATTTTAAATCAAATTCTTTTTCCAGAACCTTAGTTAGTTCTTTTCCTTTTATAGCTGCTAAAGATTCTGCTTGTAGTATACGACCTTCCTTATTTTCCAGAGCATTTCTGGTTAGTCTGTCAAAACCTTGATTATGTGTTAGCCAAGTTCTAGGCCATCCCAAGAATTTATTTTCACTAATTTTCTTGGCTGGCTTTACATCAGTCACAATTTTAATTGGCTGATCTATATGAACATTATGTTGAAATTCCCCATCTCTTACTTTCTTAGCTTCTACTCCTCTAATTCTACCTGTCGTATCAGTAGGTAAATCTAATATTCCTTCTTCATTAACAGCTTCATTACGACCCTTTATATTTTTATATGTTCTAATTAATTTTCCTACAGTCCATGCTCCAGCATCAATAACACCGTTAGCAACTAAAGCATCCAGAGATTTCTTTAAAATCTTTTGAGCATCATTATCATCTGGATGTATAGCAGCAAAGTCTAAAACTTTTTCTGATTCAGGGAAAAGAGATATAACAGCATTAACTGTATTATGTTCTTTATTGCCAATAAGTAAATCAGCACCTGTAAAACCTAGAGTAGAGGCAATTCCCCGTCTAATATCAGGAATATATTTTACTATTTGACGAGTAGCTCCTATCCCTCCTGTCATTAAAGCTCCTATCTCTCCTGCTACTTGTTGAGAGGTAGCTAGGGGAGGATCCATAGTTTGCTTGAAAGCATCAACTAGACCTTTTGTATATTTATTTTTGGAAAGAATTTCTTCTGCTTTATCGGTGCCTACTTCAAATGCAGTTACTATAGGATCAGGCAAAACCATTTCGGCTAATTCCCCTATTCCCTTTATACCAGTTGTAGCTGCTCCAACAACAATTCTGGGTAAATCATAAACAATATTTTCAAGCCAGTTTCTTTTAGAAGCTACTTCTTTTTCATATAGATGAGCAGGAACCGATTGATCAGGAATATCAAGAAGAGAATCTTTGTATTCTTCTTTACGTTTATAGTATCTTTTTTCAGCTTTTGCCGCTTCTTGAGCAGCATTCTCATACTCATCAAGAGTTATGTCATACTTACTTCTGAAAAATTCGTCAGCATTAGCAGAAGTCAGAACACCTGCTTCAACTTGTGCATTCACATCTTTCAGAACATCAGCAAAAGTCTGAGTATTATAATTAATAGGCATAATTATTATTGTAATTTTTTTCTAGCATTGGGATCAAAAGTATGAACACTTGAACCAGGAATCTTGTTAGGCTTTTTGTTAACTTCTACTTTTACTTCTTCTATTTCAGGTACAGGTTTTCCAGGAAAAACTTCAGTAAAAGAATCAGCTATTGCAGTTGATTCATCCTTTCCTAATTTTCTATTTCTACCATATGCTTTTAGTAGCTTATTTATTTTTCCTGTAACTTTTCTATTATCTCCTCCTAATACTAAATTCTTTCCATCCATAATTTGAAGGTTGCCTTTATCATTTAATACTGCTTGATAACCAAACGCTCCTGCTGCCATACTAGCTAACCTCTTATCTACAGTAGCAGTTAGTTTATCTTTATCTTTTCCAGCGGCAAGTCTTTTAGCTCTCTTCTCAGCTATAGTAGCTGTTTTTACTAACTCATCTAAAAATGCTGACCTTGCTTTTCCAGGTAATTCCAGTAATGTTTTTTGTATATTACCATCTTCTATTATTGTCTGTAAAGCTGCTTTATGTTCTTCTGTTAAATCCGATTTCCGAATCCCAAATATTTTTACTGCAAGATCAGCTTCAAATTTTGCATCTTCCTTGGTAATCTTACCAATTTCAGATAATACTTCTCCACCGGATGTAATAAGACCTACTAAAGCCCCAGAAGGATTTTTCATCATATTAGCAATTCCTGTAAAAATCGCTCCAGACTTTCTTGCAGCAGATCCTGCTCCTCTACCGCTTTCCAATGATTGAATTAAAGGATCTGTTAATAATTTTCTTTCTGTTGCCTGTCGTGTTCTTTCCTCACTCATACTTGTAGCTTGATCTTGTAATACCTTTCTTACTCTACTTGGATCAAGAGAAGGATAAAGTTTTTGAAACTCTTGTAAACTTATATCTGCTCTAGGCCACATTCTTTGTTGATCAACCGGAAGAGGATGAGGAGAATATTCTTCATCATAATCTGTTTCACTAAAAATATCTAATACTTGATCTCCTGCCCTTCTCCGAACCACAGGTAATCCAGATAGACCACTCTTATATAGACTCATCAATCGATCTCTATTACTAGCGGAGATAGCACCAGAACCTTGTTCCATATACTTACCCAGATTTTTATCTGACATTCCTACAGATCCACCGCCTTTAGCATATCCAGCCATTTTTCCACCACCGCCATACATATTCTTCATAAGATTTGCACCAGTAAAACCAGTTCCACCAAATCCAGCACCACCACCCATACCATAAATGTTAAGTCCGGTTAGTCCTAGACCTAACAAGTTCTGACCCATACTAGGCTGATAAGGAGTTCCGGTTGTAGTTTTAGTTTGAGAAGGAGTTCCTAACATTGGATTACCATAGACAGAACCTTGATACTGAGCTAAAGTTCGTTGAGGAAATTGTTGTTCTTCCAAGAATTTAAAGTATGCTTCATCCAGAGCAGACTGTACAAGTCCTCGTCTTTCTGCTCCTACTCCTTCTGCTGCACCAGCTTCTGCCAGTGTTGCTCCGAATAAGGCTGGTCCTGCTCTACCTATATTAGTAGCCATTTGTTGTTCTCTCTGCTTCTGTTGTGCAAACTGATTTTGAGCATTCAGGAAAGCACTCTGTAATCCCTTGGCTTCTATATCTGCCAATAACTGTGACTGTCCTCTTTGAAGTTCTGCTGCCTCCACTCCTGCTCTAGAACCTAGACCGCTCAGACCTCCAGCTTCTACAGCACTTGCCTCAAACTTTGGCATAACATCTTTTTCAAATCTTGTCTGAGCTTCTCTTTTCTCAATATCGGTAACTGCTCTTTGATAGGGAGACATATATTCTTTGGCTACTTCATCGGTAAACTTCTCTGCTCCTTCCCTTTGAATGCCTAGAGCTTCTTGTATAAAAGGTGCTTGGGTTCCTCTTAAACCTTTTATATCTTCTTGTGCTTGTAACTGTTCAGCCGTAAATGGTGCAGTTGTTAATCCTGTATAAGGATCATAACCTCTAGCTATATCGGCTCCGTATAAAGCTTGTGCTTCAGATAAAATCTGTTTAACAAAAGGCGATAATTCTTGAGGTATCTGTGATTGTATAATCTGAGTACTTGTAGCCTGTTTACCCGTACCTCCTATACCAAATAGTGAAGATAAAATTCCCATTTTTTAAACCCTTTCAGTCATTGGCCTAAGAGCAGCAAGACCATTAATTTCATTTGGCTGTTCTCTTGTTCCATAAGCTTGGTGCCTGACATTTTCTACAACCTTATCCATAACATCAGCCCCTTTATCAGCATTGCCATTACCTAGAGCAGACATTGTATGAGCATCTACAACGTACTCCTTGGGACTGACAGCCAATGTCCCTACCTGTTTCGATCCTTCCTGAATAGGCATAAATACATTATCTTCCATACCATGACCATCTCCTGGAACTCGTCCTCTGAAGTCACCACCTCTTGCCATTTCTATTAATCCATCATTTGCCGCTATTCTTGATAGACCTCCGCTTTCTATATCTTCTTCAAAAGTAGAATCTACTTTTATTCCATTATTCTCTAAGGCAGGAACACCAAATTCTTGTATACCTGACAGTGCTATTTGCATAGGATCTGGTTGGTTCTCATTCCTGGCTTTTTGTATTTCAAACTCTTTTTTTGCATCTGAACCCTTAAGAGCATCATCTCCTATTTTGGCTACTATAAGTGGTGTAATCTTAAGTAACATTTCACGAAGAGGAGATTCTTCCTCTGTTGGAGGAGCAACCGGCATTTGTGGTCCAGATGGTTGAGGCATCGGCATTTGTTGAGGAGCCATTGCCATTTGTGGGCCAGGTTGTGGCATCGGCATTTGTTGAGGTATAGGAACAGGTATTTGTGCCATTTGTGGTCCAGTAGGCGCTCTAAAACGATCCATAGGCATAGTAGGTAATCCTTGAGGAGACATCCCTTGACGTACAATTGGATTATCTCTACTAGTAGGAGTTCTCATCGTCCTCTGAAGATCTTGCATTTCAGGTATTGCCATATCTATATCCTATCTGCTGTAACTGATTACTTGCCAAGTTACTTACATCATCTTTAAAATTATTCTGATTATTATAATTATATTCTATTTTCTTTCCACTCTCAAATTGTTTTTGAATTTTTTGTTGCATGGAATATCTTAAAGGATCAAGAATTTGTCCTGTATTATAATTACCATATAATGTACTATCATTAACCCTGTTAAAATGTTCTGCCATTGTTTTCATTAATTTAAATCCTGCCAAGATGTTTCTGAACCAAGACTTACATATCCCTTAAACTTACCTGTACTAGCTGAATAGGCTATATCTCCCTTTATCGGCCTACCAATGCTTGTTATAGTCACCACCCTAAATATATTAGAAGCTGGTTTATTCTGTATTTCCAGATCCCGACTATCAAGTTCATTTATCAATACCGATCCCCATCTCTGAACTTCTTTATACATTGTTGTAAGATCTTCATTACTTAAATTCATTGGTAAGGTAGGATATCTTGCCATTATCTACCTCCATCTCCCTGTACTGCTACTCGAATTGATCCCCATTTCCAACTAGCATTATTAGATGCAGAAGATACCCTTACCTTTGCTTGCCTTCCTCTAGCTCTAAAATCAACCTTTTGTGTAGTATTAGTTATATCAAATTCTTTTGTTATAGACTCAGTACTTTCTGGAAATTCCTTAGTAACCATATGTAATTTAATTTTACCAGTAGTTAAATCAAAGTCAGGTATAATTCTATTCATAAACATAATAGCATTACCATCATCAATATCAAAGTCAGCAGACTCTACAAAAGAAGTTAAGGTTTCACCATCTCCTGTAAATACTCCTGCTGGTTCATTATTATATAAAAAATTTCCTGTAGTAGTAGCTCCTGTTGTTATTGTATTACCAAAAATTTCTCTATCTTTAAAGGTAGTAAAAAAGGTATCCCCATATACCCAATACCCTTCATCAGGAGAATATATAACATAACTGTCACATTCAGTAGCACCATTAGAAACATACAGCCATATAATCTCCTTAAATTCTGAATTAATTCCTGTATAAACTTTATCATAATAAGTTGTATTTAATCTATCAAAAACATATCGTCTAACTGTAGAATTTAATACCTCTACCTGTCCGGTATTAGAATAAAAATTATCAAATCCCATCCAGTAAGTTACACCATTATAGTCAATTCCTGCATGTGGTCCTATCATGCCACAGTTTGTTCCTGCTTGTTGAAACTTAAATGTAAAGGGAGGACCAGCAAACTCCATTAACCAGAGAGAATTATCTGTCCATATATTAATAGCATTCTTGGATCTAACTGCTCCTATAACTCTTGTTCCATCTGTTAATACTACCTCACCTGCCGTAGAACTTACGGAAGGAACCCAATTAGTTCTGTCATCCTGATCAGACCACCTAACCAACATAGGATTAAATGTTCCACTAACTGTAGCAGTAGCACTATATTCATTAGCTCCCATTGCAATTACATGTCTGTCATTAGGAGAGACAATCACAGAGTGAACACTAATCGGAGAAGTTGTAACTGTTGTTGCTCTGAGTGGAGTCGTAGAAGCATCTACATCAAAGTAAAAGATATTACTTCCCCTTCGATTAAGAAGAATATTTTCTCCCCAAGTATCTAAACTCCATTGAGCTATATCTAGAGACAAATCAGTGGCATCTGCTGAAGCTTCTTCATCCCATGCTCTACCAGAACCTCCTCCTGCTGTCTGTGTATAAATCAAAGCAGTCATATTAATACCTGAAGTTACATCTCCACTGGCACTTGCATTAGCTGCTGCACTTACAATAATTTGTGTACTATTTATAGAAACAATAGTAAATTGAGGACCACCTGCTGCCGATTTAGTTAGATTTAAGTTACCTCCTATTGTAGCTGCAACTGAATCTATGGAAGTATTTTGAAATACTACAAAATCATTAGCCACACCACCATGAGCAGCATCACAAGAAACAGTAACAAGTGGACTATCAGCAGTAGCCGTAATCTTGCTAAGACCCACTGATGTAGGATCTGCCGCATTGTAATCAGAAGCTCCATATCCTACTCCTTGAGATGCTACAGAAGTTCCTGTGGCAATATAATAATTAAAGGTTGCAGATCCTGCTTGAGTAGAAGTAGCTCCTGCATTTTCTGAAACAGATATTGTAAAAGTATTTGCATTTACAATAGAAGTAACTGCATAAACATTTCCTTGTAAAGTAACATCACTTCCAATAACAGCGGCAGATGTAAAATAAACATAATCTCCTGCTGCCCTTCCATGTGAGCCATCAGAACAACATACTCTAGTTGTTCCTACACTTGTACCAAAACAATTTGTCAGAGTAACAGCAGTTGTGATAGGAGTTATATCTGTTATTCTATCTCCATCATGTTCATATACTTTATCAGGTGTGGCAAAGATAGCTCTTTTCTTATTGTCATTATCTTTCCATGCTATTAAATCTCTAGCTGATCCATCAAAAGAAGTGGATACTTTTATCTCATATCCTCTTGTATTTTCAGGTTTGCCAGCACGAAACCTAACACGATTGCCATCGTACCACTTACCTTCTTCAGCATATTGGGTAGTTTCTCTATTAAACCCTTGCTGAAAATCAAATTTTGCTAGTTTAGATGTTGTCATAATTTATCTTTTAAAATCTTTCAACATTACTGCATCAATAACAGTTGCACTTCTGGCACTGTATATTATTAAATCTACACCACTTGTGGTAGTTGTAGCTACAGGAACAGAACCAGAAGGAAATTGATAGACAGCATTATAACCTAATGTCCTACTTCCTGTACCATCTTGTACTACATAGATACTTCCTGTCTGTCCTGCTGTAGCATTAGAGGGAGCAGCTAATGTTCTATTACCTCCCAAAGTTACTAGAAATAAATTTCCATCATCAAAGTCTATTGCTATGGAAGCTGCGTCTGTAAGAGTTGTTATATAGGATTTAACAGCACCAGAGATAGATATATTTCCCTGAACTCTAAGTGTCTTCTCCATTATAACTGCACTGGTAAAAATAACAGAAGCTGTAAATGTTTTTTCTGCTACAATTGTACTTGATACAGAAGTTGGTATATATCTGATATCGGCTAGAGAAGTATCAGGAAGATTTGTAGCACATACTCCTACATTTTTTGTAGCTGCTGTTCCTAAACCAAATCCTTCAGCATCCAGAGAAAATACAGATGTACCATTGGTAAGGAAAAAACCAGTTCCTCCTACAGGTACAGTAACACCTGTATTACCAGCTACTCTTAATATAACTGCATCACTGGCAGTTGTGTTAGCAGATACTGCATTCCTGATTGCATAGCTTTTAGGAGTATTAGGAATCAGGACAAAAATAGATGTATTAGCTCCTCCTACTGTTCCTTTAAACTCTAGTATAGCAGAACGAGACTGATCCTGACTTCCCTGATTTTCAGTAAGAGTAACAGTGGCAGCAGATCCTATAGAGACAGTTGTATAAGATGCAACAGCCTGATCAACAAGACTTATTACATTGTTAAGCACTTCTCCCCATGTATTAGGATTATCACCATCCCCTTGTTTTGTTAAACGAAGGTTTGTTGTATATGTACTAGCCATTTATTTGCTCCATTTTGTATTCCTTTTAATTTTCCCCTCCATCAAAGAATCAAGTTTATCACTTTTTAACTCTTTTTTTTCTTTGTTAGCTGCCTTTAAAAATCCCGGCATTCCTGAAAAATAAATACAAGTCAATCCTGCTGAATTTTCCAACATTGATGTCCATGCTTTATCTTTATTAATAAAAACTTTAAAAATATTATCTTTATCTATCATTCCTGTGAATACTAGATCTTTTATTTCAAATATTTTTTTAGCTTCATTAGAAGGAGCGCAATGAATTGGAGTACTTACCAACATTGTTCCCATTGTAAGCAGACCTTCTTTCTCTTGTGCATATACAGGTAAAGAAAGAAAACTAAGTAGAATACTTATAGTTAAAACATTTTTAAACATTATTTTTCCAATTCAATTAAGAGGCTTCTGGTCTAGTAGAGGAACGAGATAGAGTACCAGTAAGAGTAAACCCACCACCAGATCCTTTGTTAGTAATAAATCCACTTATATCAGCACCAGCAGCAATATTCTGAAAAATAATTGGAGCATTGCCTGTTGGTGTTGATCCATCAGAACCTAAATCTACAGGTCCATTATTATAAAATAATGCACGATTAGACTGATCTGAAAGATCTATATATTCAGCTAAATTAACATAAAACTGACAAAAATCAGCATTACAATAATTACCGGGAGTTGAAGAAGCTCCGATCCCCCACCTAGATTTTGTATAATCAATTGTTTCATCTTGTGGAGAAGTATCGATTGTTGCTTGATCAGAAGTTCCATTCACATATATATGTCCTATCGTATTAGCTAAGTCCCAAGATGCCATAAAATGTACCCAATCAGATGATGAAGTAAAAGTATCTGAACTAGTTGTTACATCCCATGCATAACTACTTGCTCCATAAAGATTCATTCTCATGCTATTATCTGTTGTTCTAATGGTAGCAACAGTACCATTAAGATTCTGAAAAGGATATAGTAAATCGTCATCTTGGCTTTGAAGTTTAATCCAATAACTAATAATTCCTTTTTTACCATTAACATTACCTGTAAGATCAGATGTTTTTAATAAGACATTATCAGTACCATTAAATAAAACACCATCTAAATCTTCAAAGACTGTTTCAGTTGCTTGGGCTGCTGACATTAATAATGCATGATTAAACATATTTTATCCATTATGCTGCAGTCCATGATGTACAAACCATCCGAACAGTAGTTGAGCCTTGATCGACTGTGATTGTTCGACCACTTTGAGCATCTTCAAAAACATCAGAAGTTCCCGACATTGCATTCTGACTATCATAATGCTTATCAACTCTTTCAGTAGCATTAGTCCAAGTAAAACTTTTAGAAGCACCAGTTGTATCTGCGAAGCAAATTAAACCACCACCTGCTGGAACATCAATATTTCCTGATGCATCAGAACCAGTACCTCCCGTAGCTGCTAATGTATCACTAGGTCCACCAGTAGCTGCTCCCGGCATATTCCAAACAGTCAATCCTGCTGCATCCATTGAAGATCCCATATTAATAACAATATCTGCTGATGTTCCTGTATCTAAGTCCACATACCATTGTTCTGTAACATCCGACCCAGCACTACCGGGGGATGCAACAGACTGTGTACAAGAATTACCACCAACAGTAGCACTTGTTGCACCGGGGGATGCGCCGGTTAGCATTCGGGCTGAAAACGCTATTACAATTTTTCGAGGTGAGGCAGCAGCGCCCAAATTCACACTGGAAAATGTGTAGGTTGTCGCATTGGTATCCGTTACTGGACTATCAGTTAATGTGATAGCATAAGCTACTGCTGATGCACGAGAAACGAAGGTTGGAAAAAAGAGAAAACTCATTTGCGGTATTTCTCCTTGATAGCTTGTCTTTCCACCTCAAGGGCTGTAGCAGAATCGGGTCGATCCTCAACAATCTTCTCCCAAAGAGCCACAATTAGATCATTAATAAACGGATACTCCTGCTGCCTTGAACGTTCATAATCATATGGAATATCCTCAAGTATATGTGAGCGGACCATTACACCATCGACCAGTTCCTCAGATATCCCAGTACTCGTTTTTCCAGAGGGAACTGGCCCTTCTTCTGTTAATCGGGCATAGCCGATTTCGTTGAGTTCTTCCGCTGACCACTTCTCAAAAATTTGTTTTGGATGGGTAATCCCACTGTCCAATTTGATATCTTTCTGAATAAGAAACTCTTCTGCAACAGTATTGTCTGAGTTTAACTTCACAGCCTTCATCATTATTTTATTCTCCTATACCAGATCTGCCGAATATGTGACGCAAACATTCGAGCCATCTCGACAATAGTAGCCAATTATGTACTGACCAGCTTCACTTAAAGTACTGGCACAGTCTTCATCTGCATCGATTTCACTACCTAAACTAATCGTATGTCCTGAACCGTTTGACAAATAAATCATCCCACCTTGGCCACTTTCCTCATTGGTAAATTCCAAAGTGTCACTGCCACTGGGCGACCAGTTAAAATTATTTGCTGCATCCATATCAAATGAGCCATCGTTGTCGGTTGTCGGTGTTCCTCTTTGAGAGCCAGTCCAAGCCTGATCATTAGCTAAAACACCAATCGCTGTTATATTAGCCCCATTTCCAAAAAAGGCACTGGCACATACTTTACTACTTACATGTACATCTCCTTTAATAGTTACATTACCTCCTAGACATACATTACCTGCTACATCTAAAGTTCCTCCTATAGTTGTATTACCACTTACTCGTACTGTAGTTAAAAATCCAGCAGCACCGCTTACAGTAGCCGTACTTTTCATTACTACGGCAGCTTCTAAACTAGTAGCTCCACTTACTCTAACTGTTCCCAGAAAACCAGCAGCACCTGAAACTGTAGCTGTACTAAGTAAATTAGTAGCACCACCAACACTTAAAGCTCCTGCAATACTAACAGCTCCTCCAATAGTAACAGTATCAGCAAAATTAGCTACACCTCCAACACTTAAAGTAGAAGCAAGACTTACTGCACCTCCAACAGTAACTGTACCTAATAAATTAGTATTACCACTTACAGATACATCATCCTTAAATGTACCAATACCAACAACTGTTACAGTGCTTGCTAAATTTGTAGCTCCTCCTACACTCAATGTAGAAGCTAAACTAACTGCACCACCAATAGTGACTGTTCCTAATAAATTAGTATTACCACTTACAGAGACATCATCTTTAAATGTCCCTATTCCTACTATAGTAACAGTACTAGCAAAATTAGCAGCCCCTCCTACACTTAAAGTAGAAGCTAAACTTACTGCACCTCCTATAGTTACTGTACCTCCAAGTCTGGTATTTCCACTTACAGATACATCTGTTTTAAATGTAGCATTACCTGAAACAGTTACAGTGCTATTAAATAAAGCAGCACCAATAGCAGTAACTGTACCTCCTACAAAGAGATTTCCACCTACAGTTGCATTACCAACAGATATATTCCCAGTAATATCTATAGGAACATTTGTTAAATTAGCTCCATCTCCATAGAAAGCAGAAGCACATACTTTACTACTAACATGTACATCTCCTTTAACAGTTACATTAGCTCCTAAACTTACATTTCCTACAACACCAAAAGTACCACCTACACCTAAATTGGCTGTCATAGTAGTATTTCCTACTATTGTAACAGTTCCACCAACATATAAATTTGTACCTATGGAAACATCTCCACTAACAGAAACATCACCATCAAAGTTAGCATTACCTGTTATCTGTGCTGTCCCTCCAATAGAGGTATTACCAGCTACATCTAGAGTAGAAGCAAGAGAAGTAGCTCCACTTACTCTGACTGTTCCTAAAAATCCTGTAGCACCAGAAACTGTAGCTGTACTTAATAGATTTACAGCACCACCTATACTTACAGCACCACCTATTGAAGCAGCACCAGCGATTGTAGCTGTTCCTGTAATATTTACATTACCACTTACTGAGACATTGTCCTGAAATGTAGCTGCTCCTATAACATTGAAAGGACCAGATACAGAAACACTTCCTCCTGCATGTATAAAACCAGATACAGAAATATTTGTAGTAACACCTAATTCTGCTTCTACATTACTTAGATTAGAACCATCTCCATAAAAGTAAGCAGCCGTTACATTTCCAACAACATTAGTATTACCACTGATAGACACATCTGTTAAAAAGCTTGCAACCCCTGTTACCTTGAGAGTACTTCCTATAGAAGCTGCTGAAGCTACATCCAAATTTCCACTTATAGAAACAGCATCATTAAATTCTGTCTTAGAATTAAAAGTCCCTGCACCTGTTGCTACAAATGTACCTCCTACTGAAACATTCTCATTTACATTTAATTCTCCACTAACAGACACATCACCATCAAATACTACATTTCCAGTACCTGTAAGTGTTCCTCCAATGGAAGCATTACCAGCCACATCTAATGTAGAAGCCAGACTTGTAGCTCCTGCCACAGTTAATGTACTTCCCAGATTAACAGCACCGCTTACTGTAACACTAGACTTATAAACAGCGGCCCCTACTACAGATAAAGTTCCACCAACTATAACATTACTAACTGATATATTACCGCCTATTGTAGCTGTAATTCCAGTAATATTAGAACCATCTCCATAATATGCAGAAGCACAGACCTTATTCTTTACTAACAAGCCTCCACTTACACTAATATTTCCTGTTGCTCCTATATTTCCAGAAACTATAACTCCACCAGTTCCCACATTAAGAGCAGTTCCTGTACCATCTCCTGTCTGAACACTGGTAATAGAAGAAGTTACTCCACTATTAGTCGTACTAGAATTAATTAATAATAGTTGCTTATAAGTACCTGATATTAATTTTCCTGTTAAATCTGTCATATTCCATCCCAACTTTTATTAGCATCATCATACTTAGTTGTATGTGTTGTTTCTACCAGAGTTGTGGGATTAACAGTTATCCATGTAGCTGTTTCATCCCATGTTATACCTCTTCCTCCTGTATCAGGCCGTGGATTTCTAATAGCAGGATCATCTTTTACATTAGGTACTTTATTCTGAGGATTGTTTTTTAAATCATATTGTCCTTCAAAATCTTCTGGGCATACTAGTAATCCATAGCTATTCATCCTCATAACTCTATATGGATATACAAATCCACAAGTATCACATTGAGCTAATGCATTTTTATGAGTAGCCATAGAACGAAGTTCCTCTTAATTATAAAACGTCAGTCTAGGTAATAGATACAGACTAGCTCGTTCCCTATCTTCTTCCATTGCCCTTGTCAATATTTCCTCATAATTTGTTTTTAACATTGCAATACGTTCTGGTGCTACTAATGGCCTTTTCATTGACATATAATAAGATAAACCACAAGTCAAAGCAGGTAAAAATCTTTTAGGTGTATCTGCATTCTGTATTGCAGATTTATTCACATCCTCTAAGTCACTTACTATTTCTATCTTTAATATATCTGTAGAATTTTCTGGTATAGGCCATACAGACATTACAGGATTATCTCTTCCCCTTCTAATACTATATTGAGAAGGTCTTCCTGTTTGTGTCTTAGCAGGTATAATTAAATATTGTTCAGGAGTAATTCTGGTAAGTTGAATATCCGTATTATCTCGATTAATTACAACTTCCAGAGCATTAATTGTAGAACTACTAAGATCATAAGAAGTTGTAGAAGCAACAACTGTTACAGCCGTTGTACTTGTAGACCAGAGAAGTATCCCTCTATTCTGCCAATCTTTAAGCATAAGATTAATAGAACGTCTAGCAGAAGCTGGTTCATGACCCAGAGTATCTTCTCCTCCAATCATTTCCATAGCTTCTTGAATGACTTCATCTATATCCAGATTAAAATTATATGTGCCAGATACTGCCATATTATTTACTCACTTCTTCAACTCTTCCCATAGCTTTTTTAATATAATTAGAAAAAGTATTATCAAAGATATATGGAATAATCCCATGTATAATCATTACCAAACATATTCCAAATGCTCTGATACTCTCACACCATGAAAATTTTAAATGATTAAAATAATTTAGATTGACATCTTTAGGATGTTTGAAATTAAAGATTTTCATGGTCCTACTGCTTGATGATCATTACAACATTCACATAGATTTTCTATTCTACATATACAAGGATCACAGGTACAATGTGAATTACTACATTCTTCATTATTACACATTTTTTTCTCCTTTACCAATCTGGAATAGTACATTTTCCACAACGACAATATTTACAAACCTCTATTTGTTCTATTTCAGCATATCCTGTAATATCTTTTATCAACGGTATACCACAATGAGAATCGTATCCACAATTCTTACAGGTTATCATTTCTTTTTCTTTTACAACTTACTACCATAGGTATATTTAAATTTTTTATACAAATAACCATCTTGTTGATTAGTCATAGCTTCCCAGTATTCTGAAAAAGTTTTATAATCTTCTTGACTAGGTTTAAGAAAACTATAATCTATCTTGGTATAGTCGTTAAATTTTTCTTTAGTCATATAAATTCGCTATATAGGCTGTTCCTATTTGACCGCCATGTTTACGATTAACAGTACCGCCTTTCTTCTTACCAACTTTACCACCACCTTTCACATACCGTTTACGTTTAGCTTCAGACATTGTACCAGCCCTTGCCATCTCTGCTGGAGAAAGTCCTATTCTACTCATTCTACCTCCAGTCTGTTTTTTAGAAACTCTTTTTGCTTTTCTTGCTTGAGTTTCTTTATGAAGCTTTGCCATTTCTGATTTAGACATTCCTTTATAAGGATCTTTTCCTCGTCCAAAGAAAGGTAATTTAATATTTTGTCCTATTCGTATTAAATTCGCATTCTTGATACTAGGATTAGCTTTCATAATAGCTTTTATAGTTGTTCCATATTTTTTAGCAATACTAGAAAGATTCTGTCCTGATGTAACTTTATGAGATTTAGGACGTTTCATTTCCTTATATGCAACATATGCAGGTGGACCTAACCATGCAGGACTTGTTATTGCCATACCTTTAGCAATTTTACCCATTTTACCTTTTTTAACAGGAGGAGTTGTTACAGGAATTTTAGGACGACCCTTTGTCTTTGTTGCAACAACAGGTTTCTTTCTCTTTGTTCCTGTAGCATCAACCTTCCTTTGAGAAGGAGGTTTTCCCATATCCTCTAATGTTTCTTTAACTTTAGGTGTATCATAAGATGTAAAATCTTTAGGTTTACCATTTGTTTTAACTTTAGGTTTACCTTTTTTAGTTGTATCTACTGCTGCATCAATAAAAGCTGATACACCTTTTTTAGTTCCTTTTCCTTTTGCTGACATAATTAAGCCTCCCCGTAAGTACTGTCTTTATCAGACGTTTCTATTTTAAATGCTTTGCCTTGCTGATAGTCTTCATCAACAACGACATCCTGTGGAGGACCTACTACTGATGGTCCTTTTCTGGCAGCACCAAATCCCTGTCCGGTTGGCTTGCCAAGTATCTCATCCAGATCAGGTGGACGTTTCAATAATGTATGTGGTCCTAAGCCCATTTTAACTTCTCCTTCTCATTCTTCTAAAAGTCTTTGCTAAATTAGCCCTACGTCTAGTGGTAGGATTACTACTCTTGGATGCTTTGTTTAATTGAGCCATTGTAATCTTCTTACCTTTTTTAACTCCCAACTGTTTTCTCAAAGCACCTTTTTTTATATTGGCTTTTTGTATCCATTTACCATCCTTCTTCTTCTTGAGTCTACCGCCTCTTTTCAATCCCGGTTTCATAATCTGTTGCCTTATGCTGGCTCTGTTAACCATTTTTGTATCCTTTAGCTACTAATTCAGAACCAGACTTATCAATACGTGTCATAGCTCTTGCATATTTTCTTCGCCGTTGTTTACTTTTACTTAGTTTTCTTTTTTTCTCTGCTGGTGCTTTCTTTTGTACTTCTCGATATCTTTCTCCTAAAGCAGCCCATCCTCGTTTTCCTAAAACAGGAACAGCATTCATAAGAGCTTTCTGATATTCTGATATTGTTTTAAATCGTTGCGTCCCATCAGGTAATTTATGTCTTTTCCAATCATCACTACCAGATATTCGAGGAAAAAGAGGAGCAAGTTCTGGAATAACTGATCCAGCAGTAACTCCTCCAGCAAGTATACCTGGTACTAGCCCTCCAAAAGGTAATCCTCTTGCTGCTCCTTTAAGAATTTTTGGCCCAACTTTTTGTCCTATGTTTTTTAAAACATTTGCTCCTACATATGCACCAGCAGCTTCTGCACCTAGTTGTGTTGTCAAAGGAGTACCTTCAGGCCAAGGATCAATATGTCTAGTTGCATAACCACCGCCACCACCTAATAAAGCACTTGTTAGTCCTCCAACAGCTTTTCCACCTTTGCGGCGAACTATCTTCTTGGACTTCTTTGGCTTATATGTCTTAATCGTATCCTGCATCTACTACCTGACCGCCTGACATTTTATAGGTAATCTTACCGCCATGTTTTTTAGCTGTTACACCTACATGTTTAGGAAAAGTTGCTGACATACCTGTAACAGAAGATGTCTTAGATTTTTTATTTTTCGTTTTATTCTTATTTTGTAAAGCTTTTATTCTAGCTCTATTTTGAGCAGCAGTTATAGTTGATTTATGAGGTCTTATTATATTTTCTATAACATCATTATCTAAACCAGCCTTTTTTAATGTTGTTTCTAAAGGCTCTCCTGTTTTTGCTTCAATCCGATCACGTAACTCACCTCTTTTTTTAGGTACATTACCAATATTAGGATCATCTGGAAGTGGTTTTTGCATATTCTTCTTCTTAGATATACCTAATGCTTTATCAATAAAAGCTGATACACCTTTTTTAGTTCCTTTTCTTTTTGCTGACATTAACTTGCTCCCTGTGTTATGGTATCGGGACCACCGGCAGGAGAAGCAGCAACTGCCATATCATCCTGTCTAGTCCTTCTAGCCTGATTACGTAATGCTGCTATAGCTGTTTGATACTGTGTCTGCCAGACCGGAAGGGTATTCCAATCCTTCATAAACATGGTAGCTTCTTGCATACATCCTGCAAAAAGAGCATCATAACAATAGTCACTAAAATAATTTTGAGTTGTTGCACTTGTACCTGTAGCTGAAGCTAAAGGTAAAGGTCTAGAAACTGTTTGAACCTCTCCTGATAAAGTAGAAGCAGGAGTGGGTACGACATAGATAGAAGTATTATTTTTTCTAGCATAATATCTGGGTGTCCCTACTGAAGAACTGACATAAGGCCAGTAATCTATAGCATATTCATAAGTACGTTTAAGAAGGCTTGTCTTAAGACTGGACGCACTGGTTGTATAGTTCACATTACGAACAATATGAACTCTATCATTTAAACTAACAACAGGATTAC
>Ga0208181_1000196_pt1 | contig 39011 bp, 52 predicted proteins | sample MalvirDeepMed_s6_FD_184244 | JGI IMG/M metagenome (GOLD analysis project Ga0208181, IMG submission 184244) | Marine viral communities from the Global Malaspina Expedition - Malaspina viral metaG DeepMed_s6 (SPAdes) (version 2) | ecosystem: Environmental > Aquatic > Marine > Oceanic | place... | reverse complement strand
ACCTAGGGCAGCGTAGCCAGCCATGTCGATAAACGAATCGTCGCTCAGTTTGTGGCGCAGACGAGCAGCTTTGAGAAGCACCATCATTACACAGACATCAGAAGCGGATATCTCCTGCTCCAGATAGCCGCTCCACATCTTAGCTATCCTTTTGAAGTTGTGCCTTGGCTGACCATGTTCTCGCTCCCTATCCCCATTGATAAGGTCAGATGCGCTGCCCAGAACCTTGTATCTATTCATAATTCTCCTCACGTTTGCTAGGTTGGTCTGATTCGACACCCCGTAACGCACCTTCTACGCTACCTGCGGCGTTGATGGACATCGTAAACACTTTTAAGAGTAAGTCAAGCAGAATCATCAGGTTTGCGCTCCTCTGGTACGGTGGGGGGGTCAGTAGGCTCCATAGTGTGATCCACCGCGCCCAGAGCATCGCGTATGCTGTAGCGACACTCGTGGCACAGGTCAGATATGGAGCTTAGGGGTAGCAGAGTGTCGCATATGGTGCAACGCATACGCTCTTACTCCTCTAGCAAGTTTTTCAAGTGTTTAAGCTTACGGGAGTATATCTTGGCGCTGTTGATGCGCCTCTGCCCGTACTGCTCTTTCTCTAGTTCGCGGGCAACAGCAGAGCGGCGTAGCTGACGCTGCATACGCTCTATCTGCTTCTCCCTGTATGTATCGTTGTTGCCCATGTCGCACCTATCCTCTCTAGCTCCTGTCTCTGTGTCTGAAGCTGGTGCATACCATAGTAATTAAGGCACAGACAAAGATCACAAAGGTTGTGCATATCATGCCAAAATAGGGCAGCGTTAGGTATTGCGGTTGTACCACTATATACGCTATGGACAAAGTTGTCCAAGTGGAGAACAGAACGGTAAGTATAGCTGATGTTCGCATAGCTTAATCATCCCCTTTATCTTTGCGCTGCATCGCCTCTTCTATTTCTGCGCGGAAGGTTTCGGCCACATCGTTCTCGACTAGCCACTTGGCAAAGTCTCGCCTTAGCAGAGGCTGTTCGGCAAAACCGTGCTTCTTTAACACTTTATCTACAGTCATACTACCACCTACAATATTGCTACATACTTGCTACAATAGGGATAAGCATACTTGTTTATATAAGTATTACCTATTGTATACAATATTGATTATAACACGAGTTGTTATAGAACGCAACAATTAATGCGCCCTAGTGCGGTCTTTTTAGAGCAGCTTGTTTATATATAGCTGTTTCTGGGTTGTCTGCATCGTTGTCCGGTAGTTCTCGCAATAGGTAGGCTTTGTAAGTCTCTATTGCTTCGCCTATGAAGTGTTTAGGCGGCAAGTTATTGAGTATGCCTAGTTCTGCAAAGAAAACATAGGTTTCCGTTGGTATGTCTAGAGTGATTCTCTGTGTTTCTTTAGTTTGCATAGTTTGTGTCTTTCTCTATTAGTGGGAGTCGTAAGCTTATTATACTACAAAATAAAAAGCTTTACTAGCGTGTTTATTTTTGGTAGTCTCTGGTTGCTAACCCATTATAGGAGTAATATAGCATGTTTGAAGTATTTCATCGTACTTGGTGGGCTATCAACTGGGAACGTACCAAAGATGGCGAGTTGAAATGGGCGGATGGCTTAGAACCTAGCGTAGGAGAGGAAACTGTTATCAAGCGTAACGTGCCAACTATAGAAGAGGCGCGTTCAATATGCAAAGCTTGGAACGATTCGCACGAGGCGGGCCGCTTGTCGCGTAAAGCGGAATTTTGGGAGCAATAGGTTATGATATTATGGCAAGGCACGAGCAAAATTGACGGCGTTAGTCCTATCGTGTTGGTAGGTATACTAAAAAGCAGCAACAAGAAGACCGGCAATATGGTGCAAACGTATATTATTAGGCGCGATATTGACCCTCTAGAGGCGAGTAAAACTGGTAAGGATTACGCCATTTGTGGCGATTGTAAGCATAGAGGCGACGCTACTAGCGATTCCGATAGAAAGACGGCCGCGAATCGTACCTGCTACGTCGCATTATTCCAAGGCCCACGCCATGTCTATAGATCGTACAAAGCGGGCAAGTATAAGACTGTCCGTTTTGCCGATCTTAGCGCAATAGGTGAGGGTCGCAAAATACGCATAGGAACATATGGCGACCCAGCGGCTATCCCGCCTCGTGTTTGGTTGCGTTTGCTTAGCCTGAGCGTAGGCACCACAGGCTATACACATCAATGGGACACTAGCGACTTGTCCACAGCTACTCAGTATTGCATGGCAAGTGTGGACAGTATTAAGGAAGCGGCGAAAGCTTGGAACAGTGACTACCGTACTTTCAGAGTGTTGCCCGTGGGTGATTACAAAGCGGGCCGCAACCTACCTATTAAGGGTCAAGAAGTATATTGCCCTGCTACGCCTGAAGGTGGCGACAAGTCTAGTTGTGTCGAATGTTTGCTATGTTTCGGCGCAGGTGGTGCAAAGCGTGGCAATGTGAAAAGCGTTGTCGCCGTTGCTCATGGCCCTGCCCGCTATCAAATTGTGTAGTGGGTTGCAACTATTCCAAAATTGTGCAATACTCTGCTTTGTTGATTGATTAACCCATTTAAGGAAACAAGCGAATGAACAAAACTACTCAGAATGCTACCGTCCGTGCTCTTTTAGAGTCTGGAGGGTCTCTTACTTCAATCACTGCCCAGCATTATGGCATCATGCGCCTAGCGGCCCGTGTTCATGAAGTAAACGAGTCAATAGGCTGGCCGCAGATTGTCGGCGTGTTCGTTAATGAGGGCGGCAAGCGGGTCAAGCAATATCGCTCTGTCATAATCCGTAACAGTAGTGAGGCAAAAGCGGCCTAGTTCTACTCACCAGTTAATGGGACGGCATCGGGGTCTTAATTGACCCCGTTGTTGTATCTGTTATAGGGCTTGACCATGTTGTTTTAATGATGCTAGGCTAGGCCCAACATTAACCCATTAACTAGGAGCAAACACGATGGACAAACGAATCACGGACAAAGTAGAAAACGCTTGCGCTGCTTATTGGTACAAAGACCAGCCCAATATTAAGGGCGTTAGTCTAAGTGAGTGTCTAGCTATGATAGACACAATGTATGGTAGCGAGTATGTGACGCACGCAAGGCGCTATGTCATTACTGAGCTATGCGACCGGGAGGAATCATTGGTCTAGACTACCACCACCACATCACCACGTTAGGGGTCGCTCACAATCAGGGCGGCCCTATTCTTTTGCGTCAATGGTTTATCTCGCTCAATAGCTATCCTACGCACACCCACACACACCCTTCAGAATATTCCTACAAGGCTGTTACAAGGCTGTTACAAGGCTGTTACAGTGTTGCCCTAGGCAATCATACCAGAAAACGCTACATGCTCTGTGCGACGCTCTCAGGTGCCTTAGCGTGGATTGACACAATGTTGCCACAATGTTGACCACGATTGAAACAGTGTTGCTCCCCTGCCCTCCCCTCGCGTGTGAGAAGCAAAAAAGAAGCCATGACCCCCCCAAGGGTATGGTTGTATTAATAGTCCTACTCGTTCACTTTTGGTAAAGATTGAAAAACCTTGACAAACCTGTACTTTTAATGTACAATGCTTATACAGTAGAAGTGGGGTTGCATGGAATATCTGGAATTAAATGGTAAAAAGTACCCTCAAGTTACACTGCACTGGATGGATATAGCAGGTGACTCTACTACAGTGGGTAGTGAAGACTTCGAGGAGATGGAGTGCGCCCATATAGTCACCCTAGGATACCTTTACGATACCTTTATCAAGGATGGGGAAACGTATGTTAGAACTTTCTCGTCCTACGAAATAGCTTCTACACCCTCCTTTGGAGATCGCAACGTCTTCCCGCTTAACGTCTTCTCCAAGGAAAGTAGGCAAATCATAACGGAAGCAAGGAGAGAAACACACGATGTCTCTTAGAACTCTAGTTTGTCTCGTATTCGTAGCAACGCTGATACCCCTATCTTCAGGCATAATCAACGCCGCCATAGGGTATTAGCGATGAAAGGAAGATACCCGTCACCTACGGTTCCTAAGCCCTTCCCCGGCCCCTTAACGGATAAGGAAGCAGCGTATGTGATGAACTTGGTAGATCGTAAGATGGAGCCTCTGGAAGCATACCTAGAAGCTGGTTATACTGATACAAAGAACAACCAGCACCTCTCCAAAAGGTTACAGCGCCACCTGTGGCTCCACATAGAAGATCGTATCAAGCAACGTGTCGGTGAAACGGCCACGCTGGCTCTCAACGTGCTGGAAGACCTTATGCGGTCCGGTGAGAGCGAGAATGTCAGGCTCAATGCTGCCAGAGACATATTGTCCAGAGCAGGGTATGACGCGACACAGCGTAGCGAAACCACCATTAAGGAAGTAGCTGATCTTACCGACGAGGAGTTGGACACTCAGATACGGCAACTATCTCGTGATAATGTGGTAGTACTCAAGAGAGAGGAACCTCCAGAAAATTGAGTAAAACACAAGTTCTAAAGCTACTGCGCGAGAAACAGCACAGGCTGGAAACTACTAGGTTAGCTCAATATAAGCCCTACAAGTACCAGAGCAAGTTTCACGCAGAAGGTAAGGAATGTAGGCAGAGAATACTCATGGCTGCTAACAGGGTTGGAAAAACCTACTGTGGGGCAACTGAGACTGCCTACCACCTTACAGGAAACTACCCTGAGTGGTGGGAGGGGCGCAGGTTTAGCAAGGGTGTTAGAGTGTGGGTAGCAGGTGAGAGCAACGATACCACACGCGACATCATCCAGAAGGAGCTATTTGGAGTACCTCAAGACCCTCAGAAGCATGGTACAGGGGCAGTACCGTTAAAGAGTATAGTTGAAACCATTAGGAAACCTGGCGTACCTAACGCCTATAGTGCAGTACTGGTACGTCATAAAAGTGGTAAGAATAGCCACATAAGCTTTAAAGCCTACGAGCAGGGCTTTGAGAAGTTTATGGGTGAGGCGGTAGATGTCATCTGGCTAGACGAGGAACCGAAGCAGGAGATTTTCTCGCAGTGTATAACAAGAACGGCAGATACGGCTGGTGTAGTATATATGACGTTCACCCCAGAGAAAGGGATGACCAACGTAGTTAGCGCATTTATGAACGACCTGAAGCCGGGACAATCTATAACTACAGCAACATGGGACGATGTGGAACACTTGGATGAAAAGACAAAGACTCAGCTTCTTTCTGTCTATTCTCCAGCAGAGCGGGAAATGCGATCTAAGGGTATACCCGTATTTGGCTCAGGTTTGGTCTTTCCTGTCCCAGAAGATGATATCATTTGCGACGATTTTGACATACCTCGTCATTATCCTTGCATTGCTGCTATTGATTTCGGCTTTGACCATCCCACAGCGATATCTTGGGTCGCTATGGACCCAGATGACGATATAATATACGTCTACGACGAGTATAGAAGGAGCAAGGAAACACCGCTAACTCACGCTGCGGTCATTAACGCCAGAACACCTAGCCTACCTGTAGCCTTCCCTCACGACGGGTTACAGCACGATAAGGGGAGCGGAGTGCAACTGGCGCAGCAGTATAGAGACTTGGGAGTGTATATGCTGCCAGAACACTTCAGTAACCCTCCTGCTGAGGGTATGCTTAAAGGTAACAACTCTGTAGAAGCAGGTATTAGCGAAATGCTCCAGAGATTTGAAACGGGTAGGTTGAAGGTATTTAGAAGCTGCGTAGAGACTATGGAAGAGATGAGGCTCTACCACAGGAAAAACGGTAAGGTAGTGCCGATAAAGGATGACTTGTTAAGCGCAATGCGCTACGCTTCTCTAAGTGTGGGACGGTTTGGAGAGCGTCAGAAGTCAAAGGCCATGTTCCGCAAGTACAGCTTTGAATCTGAGATAGAGTACAACAACGCAGGAGTGGTTTGATGGGTAAGCGTAAAGGTAAAGGTAAAGGTAAGGGTGGTGGTTACTAATGACACGTTGGGACAGTGATCGCACCTTAGACCGTATGACAGATATCCTACACCCGGAGCGTAAGAAGAAGCAGGAAAGCCCCTTTGGAGCAATAATGCAAGCTATAGTACCTGATTCTCCTAGAAAGAAGAAAAAGAAAAATGCCAGTAAGAAGAGTAAGCGGGGGGTACAAGTGCGGAAGCAAGGGAAAGGTATACAAGCGTAAATCTGACGCTGAGAGGCAGTGCAGAGCAATTTACGCCAGCAAGGGTAATAACAAAACAAAACGTCGCAGGTATACTTAATATGGCACAGCTACCAGATCAGGAAATCTTATCAATACTTCAGTCAGAAGTTACGGACAGTGCTGGATATCTTGATTCAGAGATTAGCTCACAGCGCGAAAAAGCTATAGAGTACTTCTACGGAGAACCTTTTGGTAACGAGGAAGACGGTCGCTCCCAAGTAGTAATCACCGATGTTCAAGACACGCTCATGTGGATGATGCCTAGCTTAATGCGTATCTTCACAGCGGGAGACAAGCTTGTAAAATTCCTACCAGTGAGTGCAGAAGATGAGGCTGTAGCAGACCAAGCTACCAAGTATGTAAACCATGTGTTCTATAAACAGAACAACGGGTTTTCAATACTGTACAACTTTTTCCTCGACGCTTTGCTCCTGAAAGTAGGAGTTGTCAAACACTACTGGGAAGAGACTGAAGATACTACTACCGAAGAATACGAGAACTTAACGCAAGGCGAGTTCGACCTGCTGACAAACGATAAAGAACTTGACTTGCAGCAGCATACAGAGACTACTCGAACAGAGCAGACTAACGACCCCATGACGGGAGAGGTTATAAACGTAGAGATACCTAACCATGATGCCGTGTTTGTTCGCACTAAAATAGGTGGTAAGGTAACAGTGGAGAACGTACCACCCGAAGAGTTCTTGATAAACAAAGGTGCGAAAACTGTCGAGGACGCTAGATTTATATGTCACCGCTCTCGTAAATCACGCTCTGATCTTATCAATATGGGCTTTGACGCAAAGGATGTGGAAGACCTACCAGCCTATTCAGGAGCAGCAGATACTACAACAACTAATGCTGTGTATATGGCTAGGCATAGCTACGATGCTACAGACGTATCTCCAAGCCAATCAGCGTACACTTCCGAAGAACAGGTAGAGATTTTCGAGACATACATCAGATGTGATATGTATGACGACGGTGTGTCAACTCTGAGAAAGATTATTTACGGCGGTGATATCATACTTGACAACGAGGCGGTGGATACTATCCCGTTCAGTACCATCTGCCCTATACCGATACCACACAAGTTCTTTGGGCTGTCCATAGCTGAAACAGTACAGGATGTTCAGCTAGTACGCTCTACCCTGACAAGGAACCTGCTGGATAATATGTACCTAGCCAACAACGGTAGGTTCCAAGTTGTAGAAGGTCAGGTCAACATAGATGACTTGCTGACAAACAGACCCGGCGGTATAGTCCGTACCCGTTCTCCACAGGCTCTACAGCCTATACAGACACCGGCATTGCAGGACTACAGCTTTAAAATGCTGGAGTACTGGGACGAGATCAAAGCAGGACGCACAGGAGTCAACCCCTCTACGCAAGGATTACCTGCTGATGTACTGAAATCGCATGTAACAGCAGGGGCTATAACAGGTGCATTGACAAACGCACAGGGCAGGTTGGAGCTAATAGCAAGAATATTTGCCGATACCGGCGTTAAGAATATGTTCAAGTCTGTATACAACCTGATACAACGTTACGAAAATAACGATAAAATTATCAGAGTTGACAACCAGTATGTAGAAATTGATCCTGCAAGCTGGCGCGAAGACCTAGATGTAGATGTGGAAGTAGGTATTGGTTACGGCGATCAGGATATAAGGCTTAACAATCTTTCGTCTTATACTACATTAGTAGAAAAGGTAGCTACCCAGACCGAAGGTATCATCACACCTGAAAATATCTACGCTTTGATGCGGGAAATCGCAGAAGAGATGGGTATAAAAAATGTTGATAAGTTTATCTCCGTACCTCCTCCACCAGAAGAGATGGAGCCAAACTCTCAAGAGCAGTTAGCGCAAGCTCAGGCACAGGCCATGCTTATGCAAGCCCAAGCTACGCAGAAGGAAGCGGAAGCTTCTATGCAGGAGGCTCAGGTCAAAGTAGGCAGGTTAGAAATAGAACGTATGGAAGTAGAGCAAACTTTGGCATTAAAGCAGGAAGAGTTGAAACTGAAGGGCATAGAGCTTGGCTACGAGATGTCCTCTAAAACTAATGTAAAAGCGTCAGGATAAAGGAGCCGTAATTATGGCACGACAAAATAATTTCTATAGAGTAAACTCAAGCGAGAACTTGACAGCAGGTACGGCTACAGGGACTACTCGCTCAGGAGCTTGTCCAGCAGAGGTAACTTTGGTTCGCATATCCACGAGTGCCTTAGTCTATGTAGAGGTGAAGGGTGGTCAGGGAGCAACTCCTACTGCTACGGTTGCAGGTTCTACCCAGATAGGCGTTAGCGATTCTGCAATTTTCACAATATTAGAAGGTGACAAAATTGCAGCAATAACGTCAGCAGGAGCCGCAACGGTGAACATTACTTGGCTAGAGGGATAACACGCTGTGGCTACAAATAAGAAGATTACAGAACTAACAGAGCTAACCGGGGCTGATCTGGCTAACGACGATGTACTACCCATAGTTGACATCAGTGCTGGCACTACGCATAAAATTCAGAAGTCTACTCTAGCTGCTGCTGTAGCTGGTGTTGCTGAAATAGCAGCTACTGCTCCTCTGGAGGTGGATACTGCTACAGGAGATGTAACGATAAGCACAGCCATGCTACCATCCTCGCTTACAGATGGTGGTGTACTGCTAGGTAGCGGGGCAGGGGCTATAACACCTATGGCTGTTCTGGCTGATAGCGAAATGATAGTGGGCGATGGTAGCACAGACCCAGTGGCAGAGAGTGGTGCTACACTACGAACCAGCATAGGAGTAGGTACAGGCGATAGCCCTCAATTTACCGCTGTCAACGTAGGAGCAGCCTCTGATACCACAGTAGCACGAGCAAGTGCTGGTGATATAAACGTAGAGGGTAACATCGTATACCGTGCTGGCGGGACTGACGTACCAGTGGCAGACGGTGGTACAGGAAGATCAACTCTTACAGCGAACTATGCTCTTTTAGGTAACGGAGCTACTGCGGTTCAAATGATTGCTCCCGGTACTAGCGGAAATCTTTTAACCTCCAACGGCTCTACTTGGGCTTCCACCACACCGGCTGCGGCAGGTCCAGTTTCTTCCTATACTAATTCCACAGATAACAGAGTGATAACATCTGTTAATTCATCTACTATTAACGGAGAGGCCAATCTCACATTCGACGGTTCTGTTCTTGCTGTCGCTGGAAATGTCACGGCAACGGGAACTGTAGAACCAGCAGGTGACACCTCTGCTTCTGACAATGCTGCGATAGGGTATACGAGTGCTGAAGGAATTATTATAACAGGCCAAGGCTCCACGAGTGATGTAACCATCAAGAACGATGCCGATGCCGATGTATTTACTGTTCCTACAGGGACTACCGCGCCTATAATTTCTGGTCAGCAAATGCCTTCAGCTGGAGGTCTGTGGTCTGGACGCAATATGGTCATCAACGGTGCAATGAATATTTCGCAAAGATCAACCTCAGTAGCAAGCATAACATCCACTGGATACTATGCGTTGGACAGGTGGCAAGTGGCAATCGTGAACGGCGGCACTTGGACTATGAGTCAAGACACAGATGTCCCAGCTGCTCAAGGATTTTTAAACTCGCTTAAAATGGACTGCACTACGGCTGATGCTAGTTTCGGTGCTGCTGATTATTTGTATGTACGAACGAAATTGGAATCTCAGGACTGTATGCGGATCAGAAAAGGAACCGCAAATGCCGAACAGGTTACAGTAAGTTTTTGGACTAAATCTGCTAAAACGGGAGTACACATCGTCGAGCTTTTGGATAACGATAACACCAGATTCGTTTCGGGATCGTATACTATTTCTAGTGCCGACACATGGGAAAATCATAGTGTGACCTTTCCTGCTGATACGACAGGTGCATTCGCTGACGACAATGGAGCGGGTCTGGGCATTCATTTCTATATGGGTGCAGGCAGTAATTACACCAGCGGCAGTTTAGGAACCACTTGGGGTACAACGCAAGCAAATAGAGCCGTAGGCCAAGTCAACGTCGCAGACAACACGGCGAACAATTGGTATTTAACAGGGGTGCAGTTAGAGGTTGGCACAGCTATAACGCCATTCGAGCATGAAAGCTACGGAGAAACTTTGCAGAAGTGCCAACGCTATTATGAAAAAAGCTATGATCAAGGGGTCGCAGTGCCAACCAATTCACAAACGAATGGGTCAGTTATAATGTTTGCTGGTACTGAAACTATGGCTGGAAGTGCGTCAATACGTTATTCAGGCGGTAGATTTGCAGTCGCCAAAAGAGCATCTCCTTCCGTGGCTATTTATAGTTATACATCGTCAACATCTGGGGCAATATCGAGTGCCGCCACAACTGATCTCGCCGCCAGTAGCGGAGTGGCAATTTTTATAGGAACAGGTGGGTATAATATGCAAACCAATGCTACTGGTACACTCACCCCTGCAAATGGTGGATTTATGTGGCACTTTGCAGCAGATGCGGAGCTATAAAATAATGGAATTTACTGAAGCGAAATTTACTGACGAAACCAAAGGAACTATTTTTGTCAGGATCGATGGGGTTGCTACATCAATACCTACCGACCCAGCAAATCGACACTATCAAGCTATTCAGGAATGGGTAGCAGAAGGTAACACCATTGAAGATTAGACAAACCTTAATATTCATAGCTTCTCTCGCAGTGGCAAGCATAGCTCTGAACACCTCGCTACACGCTCAAACAGGTAATATGTATTGCATAAGCTCTTACGAGCAAGTAGAGCAAGAGACAGGAGAGAAGGGGCAAACTCTAGTCTTTGCAGGAATAACCAGAACAGGACTACCTCTCTGGTTCTTCAAAAGTGACAGAAGTTTTACAGTATTCTTTAAAAGCCGATTAACTGGTAAGTACTGCACTGCTCCTAACTATCACGGTAATATTTTAAACGGCCCTCTTATGAAAGAACAAGAACTAAAAGAACTAGGTGAGCCAACATGACTGTAGAATCTGCAACATATATAAGCCAGCTAAATCCCGCATACCCTGCTGCTGGTGATAATATCTCTGAGGGTGACGATCATGTACGGTTGATAAAATCGGTGTTACAATCGCAGTTTACAGGATTGGCAACAACAGCCGTTACGCAAAGTAGTGCACAAATGAACAAGCTTGGTTTCGAGCCGGGAACTATAGTAATGTTTGCCTCTGGTACAACACCCACCACAGAGACTATCAGCGGTGTTAAAGATTGGCTTCTGTGCAACGGTGCAGCATATAGTACTTCAACATACTCTGCTTTGTATGCTGTGATAGGAACAGTATTTGGAACTTCTGGTAGTGACTTCTTAGTACCAGATTATAGAACATATTTCCCCGTAGGGGTAGGCACATCGTTTGTTCTAGGAACTGCGGTAAGTGCCAGTGCTGCGGCTGGTTCTGCTGTGCTTAAAGTGCAACCTATTAACTTCTTGATTAAAACATGAGCTACCCTACCCCTATGGAGGACTACTACCAAAAGTGCGACAATCCAGACTGTACTTGCGACCCTTGCGAGTGCATAGAAGAGCAACCTTGTAACTGTTGTCAGAGGAGTGATGACGATGAAGTATGATACTAGTGTTTTTAAAAAGACTTCTAACTATAAGAAAGAGGTAGGAGATCGTAAGCTACCTCGCGGCGGTGGTGGTGATTACACCTTAGCCGAAGTCAAAAAGGGTGGTGACGGTAATCGTTACTACAAAGGTACTATCTACGGTAATAATAAAGGATAGCACGAGTGGATATCAAGGAACGTGCAAGCCAAGCAGCTTTAATTCTGGATAATCCCATCATCGAAGAAATGTGGGAAACTTTAGAAAAAGACCATATTGTAAATTGGCTTAACACTACTGATTACACTGAACAAGAATCTTATTGGCACAAAATCAACGCTCTGCGCTCCGTAAAGGAATATCTGGAGTCGGTGGTGGATGCTGATAAGATAGAAAATAAAGAATAGGGAGAAACCTAGTTATGAGCGAAGGTCAGACCAATCCGGGGACGGAAGTCACAAAGACTGAACCACAAATGAATATGTTTGATGTCATGTTTGGAAGTGAAGAAAGCACTAATCCAGAGCAAGCATCAGAACCTTCTCAGGCTCAACAGGAAGAAGTCGAAGAAGCCCCTGTAGAGGCGCAAGCCGAAGCAGAGGTAGAAGCAGACGTTCCTGAAGAAGTTGAGGAGCAGTACGAGGTAGAAGAAGCGGAAGTTGCTCAGGAAACCAAGGAAGTCGATCCAGTATACCGTGTTAAGGTAGATGGAGAAGAGTTTGAGGTCAGTCTTGACGAGTTACGCGACGGATATCAGCGGCAATCGGATTATACCCGCAAGTCGCAATCTCTAGCAGAACAGAGAAAATCTTACGAAGCCAACCTGCAAGCTGTTCAATCTGAAAGGCAACAATACAGTAAAGTTCTTGATAACATTTCTCAGTATCAGAACTTGGAAGTAAGTAAGCTGAATAATATAGATTGGGCTGCTTTAAAAGAAGCTGATCCTATGGAATATATGGAGAAGCGTATAGAACTTCAGGACGCTAAGGATAAGACGGCACAGCTACAAGCTGAAAAGAACCGAATTAACCAGCAAACCCAGAATGAATATACGAACCATATGGGTAAAGTACTAGAGCATGAAGCTTTAAAGCTTAGAGAAGTACTACCTGAATACTCTAATCCTAATTCCACGGTCAAACAGGATTTAAGGAAATACGCCCTAGGTCTTGGATTTTCAGAGCAGGATATAAATACCATTTCCGATCACCGTGTAGTCCTAGTATTGCACAAAGCAATGCTACAAGATCAAGCAACGAGCGGGATGGTTAAAAAGGTTTCTAAGAAAGTTCCCCGTGTTGTGAAACCCGGAACTCCTGAGAGCAAGACGCAACGTAATCAGCGTACCTCTAAGGGTAAACGGCAGAGATTGCAAAAGTCGGGACATCCAAGAGATGCTGCAAATGTTTTTCTGGATATGATCTCTTGATGAAAGGATAGCCAACTATGGCACAACCTACTGGAATATATGTTACATTTTCCGCTAGGGGTCTTAGAGAAGACCTAGAGAATGTAATATACGACATCTCTCCTACAGAAACGCCCTTCATGTCGATGGGTGGTAGGACTGATGCAATCGCAGTAAACCACGAGTGGCAGACTGACGCTCTTGCGGCTGCTGTTTCTACTAACTTTGCCGAGGAAGGTCAAACGCTTACTGCTGCCACACCTTCCGCAACAACCCGTCTTGGCAATATTGCCCAGATAAGCTTGAAAACTACTATAGTTTCTGGCACTCTTGACGCTGTATCAGCGGCGGGACGAAGAGAAGAGTTGGCCTACCAGATGTCCAAACGTGCTGCTGAGTTGAAGCGCGATATGGAAACAACTTTGGTTGGCGTTAATCAAGGTAAAGCTGCTATGTCTGGAACTGGCACAGTACGTCAACTTGGAAGTCTTCCTGCGTGGGTAACTACCAACGCTAGTATTGGCTCTGGTGGTACGGCAGTTGGCACTGCTGGTGAAGGTGCTGCTCGTACCGATGGTACGCCCCGTGCTTTCACGGAAACTCTTTTGAAAGCTGTGATATTGCTTGCCTATAACAACGGTGCCAACAGCAAATATTTGATGATGGCTCCTTCCCAAAAGCAGACGTTCTCTGAATTTGTGGGTGTTGGTGGTGCGAGTGGTGTTTCTAACTGGACAGATACTGCTGATGGTCGTATTATCGGCGGTATGGATATATATGTATCCGACTTTGGTGAGATGGCTGTTGTTCCTAACCGTTTCCAACGGTCTAGGGATGTCTGGCTTCTTGATCCTGAGTACTACAAACTCGCTTACTTGCGTCCGTTCACGCAAAGAGAAGTCGCTAGTACTTCTGACGGTGAGCAACGTGCTATAATCGTTGAGTACACCTTACAGGTGGACAACGAGAAGGCTCTAGGCGCTGTCTACGATCTTAGCTAGTAGCTAAATCGTTCAAATACGGGAGGGGCTATAATGGCCTCTCCCACTTTGAAACTCTTGGAGGCGTAGTATGCCAAAAGACTTAGAAACAAAAAGCCCTATTGCACGTTCGTTTGACTACGACAATACTGATGATAAGGGTGTAATACACTCTGTTCAGGATGTGGAACCTCTCTTGGATTTGAACAAGAGGGAGATCAACGGTGATTCCATGTATGGGACGGAAGGTGGTCCTTTAGGTATGCGTAAAGTTGCCAGTATTCCTCTTATTATTATAGAGAAGTGGAAGGCTGAGTTAGGGGTTGATGTGATGAACAAAGATCATATGCCCAAGGTCAAACAACTTTTAAACGATCCAGAGTATGCGTATCTGCGTACTCATAACAGCAGGATTTAGCAAGTGAGCCTAGCTACTTTTACAGACTTGAAGACAAGTGTTGCGAACTATCTTAACCGTAACGATTTAACAACTGTGATTCCTGACTTTGTAACTCTTACTGAAAATAGGTTAAACAGAGACTTGCGCGTAAGAACAAATCTTACCCGTGCGGAGACTACCACTACTTCTGGTACTGCTTTCTATAATCTGCCCAGTGATCTTATAGAACTCAGGAATATTACTTATGATAGGACTAGTAGTAGCTCTGCCTTAGAATACCTGTCTCCAGAGTCGTTAAGTAGAGAGTACGGAGGCTATACGAGCGGTATGCCTAGAGCTTATACTAATCTAGGTAAGAACATTAAACTAGCCCCTACCCCTGATGGAGCGTACACGATCAACATAAACTATTTCAAAAAGCTTGATACCCTGTCAGATGCTAATACTACAAATTTGATACTAACAGAATTTCCAGAACTGTACTTATTCGGAGCTTGCCTAGAAGGTGCTATATATCTTAACGATACAGAGCAACTACAGCGTTTCATGGGGCTATATCAGCAAACTCTGGGAGAAGTTAAAGCAGCAGAAGACTCAGCTAGGTACGGTGGTACAGTAATGACCATGACGGTTCAAGGTGATCCCGGCGCAATGGTTCGTAGAGGAGCGTACGGTTAATGCCTGAAACAAATTGGGTACTCGACGAATTTGACTTGGTACAAGAATCAGGTGGTAACATACTGCACGAAGACGGTGACTATATATGCTTGCAAGAGTTTGACTCTACCTTGTGGCCCGCACAAACTTCAGTAGGGGCAGGTTAATGCCTAAAGAGCTACACGATATTAACGGTACTCAGGCGGGTTTCTCATATAACAGGGACTTGTCTCCGTATGATATGCCTCCTAATTTTTTTGATGAGGTTGTGAACGCAAGATTTGTGGATAGAAAGGCTGGAACCATAACAGGCCATTCTCAGGTGCTTGGCACTCCTACAACTGCTCCCTATTGGGCTGCGGAGTGGGATAAAGGCGGTGTTTCCCTTTGGATATATGGTGGTTTGACAACTCTTCATAAGATTACAGGAACTACCCATGCGGCTGTTACTCGCGCCAGCGGTGCATACACTACCATAGCCAGTACCACAAACAACTGGCAAGGGGCTGTTTTAGGTGGTGTTCTGGTAGCAAATAACGGGATAGACGTACCGCAAAGCTTCACTCAGGGGGGTTCGCTATTCACAGATTTACCTGATTGGCCCTCTACTCTACGATGTAAAACAATTGTACCGTTTAAAAACCATCTGGTAGCCTTAAACCTGACCGATAGTGGTACAGCAAAGCCTTACTCAGTACGTTGGAGCGATGCAATACCAGAAGGAGCAGCCACTAACGGTTCTAACACTTGGGTAACTAGTAGCACCGCTTCAGAGGCGGCGGAGACTACTCTAGGCGGTACTAAAGGACATCTGCTCAACGCTGTTCAGCTTGGTAACGAGCTTATCATTTATAAGGAAGATAGCGTCTACAGTCTTAACTATGTAGGAGGATCGTTCACCTTTCACGTTAGGGAGAAGTTTAAGGATACAGGTTTGTTTGCCAGAGATGCAGTTGTAGACCTAGGGGATGGTAGGCACGTTCTGATGAGTACCAACGATGTTGTAGCTCATAACGGCAATCAGATTACCAGTGTTATAGACGATAAGATGAAAACACTCCTGTTTTCAGAGATAGATACTACAAATTTCCACAGGACATTCTTAGCACACAACAAGATTGAAAACGAAGTATGGGTATGCTACCCCAAGACAAATGCTACAAACGGTTTCCCTGATCGTGCGCTCATATGGAACTACAGGGACAATACTTGGACACAGCGAGAATTACCTAACTGTATGTACATAGCTAAAGGTTTGGTAAATCCAGACTTAGCAAATACATGGACTGCTTCTACTAAAACATGGAATACTGCTACACTAGCTTGGGCGCAGCAGGAATATAACCCTGCCATTGATTCTCTACTGATTTGTGGCACTAATGGTACAAAGCTGTTCCTTGCTGACTCAGGAACTACGTTTGATGGCACAAGTTTTACAACAACCTTGGAAAGAACTGGGCTACACGCTGGTCAGGTGAATATGGTTAAAGCTATTACTGGACTATATCCCCGAATAGAAGGGACAGGCACAGTGACTATAAGTGTTGGGGCGGAGAACGAGCCTTTTGAGGGCGTTGCTTACGATACTCCTGTTACCTACACTATAGGGACAGATCATAGGATAGATTGCAGAGTGAGGGGTAGGTACATAGCTGTTAAGTTTGAAACTACGGAAGATACTACGTTTAAATTATCAGGATATTCGCTGGAATCAGAGGTAGTGTCTACAAGATGAGCAAGGAATTTTTACGCTTTGATCCAGCACCTATACCAAACAATGTCGACGAGTTGCCTGTTTATCTTGCAAGTACCCTGCTTGAAATACGAGCAGCTATAGAAGTTGCCAGAAACGGGCATCTGGACGTAGTATACGCTGAACCAGACAAGCCCTATCAAGGAGATATCCGATATGCTGATGGCTCAAGCTGGAACCCCGGTGGTACAGGAGAAGGAATATACTTTTACAACGCCGCTGGCTCATGGGTTAAGTTATAAGAAGGTAAACCCGGATAATGCGGAGTTTAAGTTCAACCTTGCACACTGTTGGGAATTTATCGAAAGGTCTGCTGAAAGAGGAAATAAGGATTTAATACGAGCAGAAGATATAGCTGACCGTGTAATAAAAAGAGAATCTGATCTTTGGGTATCTACAGATGAAAGTGGAGATATAGTAGGGTGTGTTGTAATAGGGGCAGGTACTTATCCGGGGAAAACAGGTATTTTTGCAGAAGCAATAGGCGGTAAATTCGATTTTAGTGTTCTTGTACCAATGCTAGAAAAATTTTATAAGAACTGTGGTTATCAGTTTTTTGAAATGACAGGACGTAAAGGTTGGGAGCGGAAAATGAAACCGTTAGGGTATAAATACATGAACACTACGATATATAAGAGGTTATAAAATGGGCTTTTTCAGACCGAAGACCAAGGTAATATCGATACCTTCATCGTCTTCCTCATCGGGCAGTAGTGAAGCAAAACCGTATGCCCCTACTATTCCGTTTATCGACAGGGCATTGCCTCAGATAGAGAATCTTTTTGATGCACCACCCGAACTCTTTACAAGGTCTTTAGTTCCAGCAGATTCGGCTCAGACACTTGCTGGTAGAGCAGGTATGCAAGACTTAGCAACTAACTTATTCCCGACATTAGCTGGCAGTATGGGAAGTCTGTTTGCGAATAGAATAGGTACGGCTCTTGGCGATCCTACTCAGGACGCTGTTTTTCAGGCGCAGACAGGTGATATAGCTAATCAAGCTAGATTGCTCACCGAAGGTGATAAGGCTCTGGCGCAGCAACAAGCTATACAAGCTGGACAATTTGGCCTAGGATCGACTTCCTTGGCAGAGCTTCAGGAGCTTCAAAGGCAGAAGCGCGAGGAGACTACTCAGACCCAACTGGCAGCAGCTTTGCAGCAAGCAGAAGCCAGAAGAGTAGCTGCTGTAGGCGAGGTTCCCGGTTTAGGTAGACAGGTAGCAGCGGCGGCGTTGACCCCATCTACTATACAGACCCAGATAGGTAGGGATATAGAAACTAGAGAGGGGGCGAGACTTGCAGATGAGGCCAGACTAGCGCAGCAACAGCAAGAGGCTGAGAAGCTAAACCTGATAACCAAGACTAACCTGCTCAGTACATTGGCTGGCCTAGGTTCGCAAACAGCATATCAAGGAACCACCACTGGTACGCAAGGTCAGGCTATTCAGCAACCTAGCGGATTTTCGCAGTTAGCTAATGTTGCTGGCACTGTTTTGCCATTCTTGATATAAGTTAGGGAGTAAAGTAATGGCTTGGTCTTGGGACAATTTTAGCAACAGATTTGGAGACTTGTTTGGGGGGAGTACTAATTATTTTCAAACAAATCCCCTACAAGGGAGGGATTACGGAAGTTCTGGCTATATGGATAACAAGTATGGTGGTATAAACGTCGTTCCTTCTAAAGTACCTCCGGGCTATGATAAGCCCACCTTAGCTGATATAGCCAGTGCTGGAAAAAGGGGAGAAACGGCTAGACTTCTTGCGGCAGGGGAAGTACCTGAGAAGGGTTTTTTAGAAGGGCTGTTATCTTTCGGGGATGACAAAGATGCAATAGATGTAATACCCGAAGCTACCGAATACCAGAAGAGTAAAGACCCTAACGATGCGTTTGGCTTCTTGGTAGGTGGTAGCAAAATGGTTGGGCGTAACAACCCTAATGTAAATGTTAGCGAGAAACAGCTTGTACGCAACATTGAAAAGGCTAAGGGAGAGAGAAGTAAGTCTGATAGGCTTAAAACCTTGGCAGATGCCTTGTCAAACTACGGCAAATCCAGCGAGGGGGAAGGCCAAAAGCCTCTAATGGGGCCAAAGATTAAGGGGATATCTCCCACAATGGCTAGGGCGCGAGGTGGGAGAGGCTCACCGACTAAATTTGAAAGAAGGTATGCCCCTACATGGCAAGAACTGGAAGACCTTACGCATCAGCGTAATCAGGCTATGATGAACTTTTGGAAAGACTCTGGCTTATTGTCACAATCTTGGAACGCTAATACTCTGTTTAGCTAGGAATAGAAAATGGTTGTAAAATTAGAACGCCCTGAAAGATATATTACAAATCGTGACTTGGACTTTCTCCCTAGGCGCAATCCTTTAGAGCTAGGTCTTATGGATATGGGCAGAACTGTTACGTTTGACGGTATAGAATACCCTCGTACTGGACCTAGGTTTATACCGCAAACAATTACTGAAGGAGAGGCGATTCGTAGGTTAAACCCTATCCCTGCTCAGGTAATGTCGGAAGAGGAGGCTCTGCAAAATCTTAGAGATCGTAGGGCTGCTGAACTTATAGACTACACTTATGGGGATAAGCCTACAAATCTAGGCATAAGCCCTCGAATTGACCCTACTGCTTTCCTACAAGATGCTTCACAGCCTAGTTTACGATTGCCCGGACAGGTTTCAGACGTACTGGCAGGTATGCCGGGAACGGGAGAATTTTTAGGAACCGCTGTTTCTGATGTAGCAAGAACTGACGAGGATTTGCGGTCTGGTCAGGTTTTGCAGTCTGCTCAGACTATTGTAAATATACAGGAAGCTCTAGGGCAGGAACAGTTTGATAGGGATGTGAAAACATTACAATACAGTGGTAATCCTGCTAACTTTCCTATAGGTACTCCTGAAAGTGATCCTAATTACGAGGATGTAGCAGCAGTAAGGCGTAGATGGGCTGCTGTGACTATGGGTGATTTTGAAACTGAATCAGGTAATGCTATTTTAGATATTGTTATGTCTGCTGCGGTAAATCAAGGTGATGACGGGACTCATCTTACCGAAACAGCAAAAAACCTTGTAGCAGTGATAAGCCCAGTACCAGAGAAACCACCACCACGACCTACAACCGTTGACACTGGGATAACCGACGCTGCTTTGGGTGGAATGTGGACTTCTGACAAGAGTACTCCCTTAACCCATGTTAGAAGAGCTATCTATGAAGGTGGATTTTCATTCGATGATCCACGAGTTCAATGGATGATAAACAACGCTGATAATTGGTTCGTACAGTTGCTTGTAAAAATGCCAGAATTTCGTGGCGGCGTTCTTCCTACGTTAAAGTCCCTAGGAGAAGCGGTCTGGCTTATTCAAGATAATAAAACTCGTGAACAGTTTTACAAAGAAATAGGAGAAGCTAAAGATGCACCCTCAGAGATAAGACAAACTACACAAAATAAGATTTTGGAGATGCTCTCTGAAACAGAGGAGGGTATAAAAGTACTTGCAGAAGCGTACTCTAATGAGGCTAGATCAAGCATAGATCAGGGTATTAGGACTGTTGGAGAACAGTGGGGGATAGCAGAAGCGGAGATACTTAAAGCAATACCGCTTCTTAATAGGTATCTCCTAGCAGGAACGATGGCTCTCCGTAATATGCCAGAGGAGATGGAAGCATCAATAAATCAAGGTTTACTAGACCTTACAGGAAGAGGCGCACAAGAATGGGTAAGTGAGCTTAAAAGGATAGGCGTGGAAGCTCTTGAACCGGGAGGTATGCTTGGAAGGGGTGGTCAATTAGATAGATTTATAGGCGGCGTAGGAAGTAATCTTAGTGATTTTAGCGAAACTATCAAGGGGCAAGCTGACGAGTTTTACGGACATCTCATAACAGAAGGTCCAAAAGTGCTTGCAGGGGGTCGTGAAGTTGTAGAGGAAGCTTTAGACAGGGGTAGAGAAGTTGTAGAGAATGTTGCAGAAACGGTTGGACAGGACGTAGTACCATTTGTAAGAAATGTAGGAGGCAGAGCTAGAGAGGGGATTGTCGATACAACCGAAGACATAGCTCAGTGGGCGCTAAACGAGTTTGGAAGAACAGGTCAGCCTGAAAGTTTTGACGTAACAGGCGCAGTTAATAGGGGAGATGGGGTAGCTGGAACAGATATGGTAACAACTGACACTAGAAGCCAACCAGTTGTCAAACGTGCCGGGGATGCTCCTACACACGAGGGCGTACGAAGAAGTATGGTACAGACACCGTGGACACCGGGAGCGGGGGATAGAACAGCATCTCTAGTTGAGAAATCTGTAATTGACGGTGCTAACGCTGCTGGTAACATGAACACGGCTGCTACTCGTCAGAGTAGCGGAGCTTTAGACTACTTCCTAGGCGGTGACGTAGGAGATTCTGTCAGGGACTTTATAGGTTATAACGAACCGTTCTGGCAAGAACCGGGAACGGGCATACTGTCTATCTTACAGAACTGGCCTACAGATGCACCTTGGGGGTCTACGTTTGGTACTGATATGGGCAGGGCTGGACAATCCGCTAGGGCTTCTGCTGCCGCTGCCTCTCTTGCAGGATTTGAGGCAGAAACAGCGCGTATGGACGCAGAGTCTAAACGACTTGACTCTCTGGCAGCTATGTCTACAGCAGGTAAGCAGACTCTTTCTGGTCCTATAATTCAAGCTTCTGAGAGGCTACGGTCTGGTATGAGCGGTCTGGACACTATTACACAGTACGAGAACTTGCTTAATACGAAGCAGATAGGCGGGATGGGTGCGTGGACTATAGATAAGTTTCATAAGATGGGTAATCTCCTTGGGTTTGATGTAGGCGAGAGTGCTATGCAAGCAGCAGAAAGGTTCCGCAACCATATTATAACAAGTTGGGAATTTTGGACAGGCGATAGCTTGAACAGATCAGAACAGAGATTACTAAATCAAATAGTACCCAAAGGTGGTGCGTTCAAGGGTGATGCGGCTGCTTACGAAGCATTACAGGATTTGAAGAGGCGTTTGGAAGCGAGTAACGCAATTCAGGTGCAGATACTTCAGGGTACTGGCTGGTCTGAGCTACTCCCCATCCCTGAATTAATCACATCTGGTCCCGGTATTAAGTAGTAAGGAATACTAATGGCTACATATACTTTATACGATGGTAGTAAAATTACAGGTGTTCCTGACGGTCTGGATAAGGGGCAGGTGGAAAACATAATTGCATCTAAGTTCCCGTGGAAAGCTGCTATGGCAGGAGTGTTCCTAGACCAGACCAAAGAATACGACATGACCAGCGGTGTAGGAAACCAGAAGCTGCGCTTTGACTTGGCTAGTGCTAGAGGAAATCCTAAAGAAATAGCCCTGATTCTTAACGATCAGGTAGGGAGAGGGAATTGGGGAGTAACGGATTACGGTAGTTTATTCATTACTCCTGAAGGTTCTAGGACCATAGGTGAAGATCGTCCAGATAACCGAAATGTCCTAGTAGATGGCATAGGGTTTGATATGTACGATTTAACCGCTGATATCATACCTGAACTTGCAGCGTTTGGCGGTATAATAGCTGGTGAGGGCACACCTGCAATCCTACGAGGCGTGTCTAATGTGCCGGGAGTAGGATGGCCTCTAAAAGTAGTAACAGCCGTACCGGGTATATCTTCTCTTGTCAGGCGTATAGGTAGTCCGGGGCTGCTGGCTAGAAACCTGAGAGGCGGTGCAGGAGCAGCAGGGGCGACTATAGGTTTGGAGAAGATGCAAGCTCTACGGGGCTATCAAACTGATTCTCTTGACCGTGTTCTTACTATGGCGGGTACAGAGGGAGCTTTAATAGCTGCCTTGGGCATAGGTATGGGCTTACCATTTCAAGCGTTAGGTACTGTAGCAGGACGTATCGGACAAACAGCCAAAGACCAAGCTTCAAAGATACGCCCTATGGGGCAAGGTGGTCCTGTAGGAGCAGCGGATGTGTCAGGAGCTTGGCACAGAATAAGAGACACTATGCGTCAGAACGGCACTTCTGAAAGTCAGATACGCCAGATCATGCCGTTTGTAACCTTGAAAACTCACGGGGAAGCAAACCCAAGAATCATACAACAGAAGATGATGACAACTCTGGAAGGTATTGGTAAGAAACAGCAGGGAGATGCCTACCTTAACAGAACTGTAGCACTACACGGCAAGTTCGATAGTCTTTGGCGAGGCGGGGAAGCTGCTGGTAAGAGTACCGAAGAGATATACCAAACGCTTCTAAAAACTCTGAGCAAAGCAGAGATGAGCCAGCTTAGAAAATCTGGACAAGCTTTGGAAGGTTTCTACACTGGTGCAGGTGTACGGGGAGAGATGGGCGTAAGCGATCTTACCAACCTTATCGCTAGGAACTTGGAAGCGCAGTACCGTCACGGGCAAAAGCTATTTGCAAGCGGTACTTACTACGGTAGAGAATCTCTAAATACTTCCAGACTTCCTCACATAGTAATAGGAAACGAGTCACTTGCGCGGATGGTAAACAATATAGCATCAGACTTGAAGGTAACTCCTGAGATTGTGAGGGACATTCTTACCAAACAGTCTACAACATTGCAACAAGGTTCGGCTAATAAGCTCTTTAACAACTCTGTACGGGTAGGGACTACTATCCCCGGTAAAGAGGGTAGGGGTACTGCGCCTCTGGCACAAGGTAGGAAGACTAAGAAAAACGTAGCTGGGTTTACTGCCGCTGATCTTGCAAACTTGGCAAAGGGTATACGGGACAATGCTTTCAGCAAACAGTCTATAACTCCAGCAGAGCGAAGAACGTCTGCTATTGCCAGTAGTGAGCTAAACCAGATGCTAGGTAAGGTTACTGAGAGAGCAGGTTTGAAGAACTACGCTAAAGAACTAAAGGAAGTCAACAAGGCTTACGCTGAGTGGGTCAAGCCTCACAAGGCTCTGAAGGATATAAACTTTGTCATAGAAACTTCTGCCCAAAACCCTGCACAGTATGTTGACTCTCTACTTAAAGGTAGGAAGAAGAGAACTTTTGTAGAGGTTGCTGATACTCTTGGGAAGACGCTGGCTGGTGGGCCAGTAGGCAGAGCAAAGTCTTACTCTGTAGATGCTAGGGGTAAGGTCAAAACAGCAACGGACGATTCTCTATCTTCTCCTGCTTTAAACGCTGACGAGTTGTTTGGCGCAGTTGGTCAACAGTACTTGAGGTGGAACCGCGATAGGTACGGTCTTACACGGGAAGCAATCATAAACGCTACAGATGTAGGGCAGATACGGGCAAACGCTGCTAGGGCTTTAAAACATCTTGACGATATATCGAACGTGGAAACTACTGCTGCTTGGAAAAACGCCTCTGGTAAGATCGTAGGGTTGCCGGGTATGGAGCTTTATAAAAAGACTCTGCGAGAAATAGCGTCTGGGGATAAGAAGGGCATAGCTAGGCTAATGACTTCTCCCGGCTATGCAGAGGTAAACGCTCTGTTCAAGGAGATGTCTACGGTAGGTAGAAGCTTGTCAGGCGGGGGTTTACCATCGCTGGCAACTAAGATTAAGCAGTATAAAGATTGGGGTAAGCAGGTAGACGCTAAGACAGAGGCGGAGATAACCGAAGTGGTCAACGCAGCCATGTACGATGTCATATGGAAGCGTAGCATAGAAGCCACAGGGCTGAAGCCTGAAGCAGCTAGTACAGCCCTGTTACAGTGGTCTAACGATATTATAAAAGCAAACCAGACTAACAAAGCTGCCCTAGATACGCTTCTAGGAGCTAAAAATACGCAAGCGTTGACCGACTATGCCTTGGTCATACGGGGAGCGCACAACATAGACATGGCTGCTGGTACTATCTCAGCAGCAGGTCTTCCCATACGAGGGTTGCAGGGAGCTATTAACATGGTTTCTGGCGGCTCTGCTTGGGCTGCGGCTAGGCCAGTTACAACCATGTTTGCCACAGCTTCCTTTGCTCCGGGCGGTAAAGCATGGCTGGAGTTAGCCAAACGGATGGGCTATGCTGCTGACGGTAGTCCACCTAAAGGAGTTACAACGCCTAGAGGTGGTACGAAAACCGTTGAAGAAGCTTTGAGCAAGATGGAACCAACTGTTAGAGACGTATGGAGGAAGAGCATAAACAGTGCAAACGCCAGCCTTATAGGTTCCAAGGGTTTGTACGCTTGGGGTGTAACAGAGTGGATAGCGGAAGCGAACAGTACCATACCAATGGAAAGTGAGCCTGACCCAGTACCTGTAAACGAGGAGAGGCAAGCTGACCCAATTATACAAGCCAGCGAAAACCCGACTCCTACAGACGATCCTTCTAATCAATTTGCAGCATTGGGTGAAAGCATTGTAAACATGGTGCAACAGATAGCGGCCAATAGAGAGAATATTGATGTAACGTCTTCACTACAGGAAGGTAGAGATATAGCTAGAAATGTCTCTCCCCGCTTATAATACTACTACTTGGAGTACTACTGATGGCAGTTGATCCTAACAACGCTATGGGGTTTTTACATGACCCAACAGAGAGAAGAAGGGTACTTCCCCCTGATAATCTTTACGCATCAGGTAGGAAGCTTCACGATTTGTTAGGCTTTGATAACCCACCAGAATCACCAGCGTATGACACCGATGCCCAACAGCTAATGCAGATGTCTGCCCTACCGTCCTTTGAGGGATTACTGGGTAAGGGTGAAGATGCGTTGCGCTCTGGACAACGTGAAATGGAATCTCTAATAGGTAGAGTAAGGGGTAAGTTCAGAGGTCAGGAAGGCAAGGAAGAAGTCGAGAATTATGTACACAAGCACTTCCCCGCTAACGCTCATATAGCCATTCTTGCAAACATAGGTAGAGAGAGTAGCTACAACCCACACGCTGTAAACCGTAAGTCAGGGGCAGAAGGTTTGTTCCAGTTCTTACACAGCAGTATAAAAGTACCGTATAAGGAATGGCTAAAGTTTAACGATAGGAAAGATGATGCTGAATCGCAGGTCATGTATACGAGCGATTTAATATACGGTAACAAGGCTAGGGGGTTTGTAGAACCTACCAAGTGGAAGGGTGATAGAGACAGTGCCATCGATACGATAGGCGTGAAGTCTGGTAGGGAGATTAGAGACTCGTTTAAAGGCGGTTGGAGAGAAGGTGTTAGGAAGTTTAGAGAACGGTTTGAGCGTCCCGAAAACCCGGAGCTAGAAGATAAGAAAAGAATAGAAATAGGTACAGAGTGGGCTGATAAATATTACGGCTCTCTCCTGTAATAGAGCCTAGTGTAGAAGGAGTAGGGTTACAGTGGAGTGGTTGATCTTAACAATAGGTGCTAAGTTCTGCTGCATCGCAGCGTCTGGGGTAGGCGGTCTGGCTAACTGGGCTGTGCGGAAAGCTATTAGTTGGCGTGACTTAATACTAGCCATACTTGTAGGTTGGGCTGCGGCAGAGTTCTTCATACCACCTGTTATGAAACACTGGGAACTGGACATAACTTGGGGACCAGCTATAGCGTTTATCATAGGGTTCTGTGGTATACGGCTGTTACCTGTAATTGAGCAGGCTTTGACAAATAAGATTAAAGGTAGTAAGGATGGACAGTAGGAACCTGAACTTAACCGAAGAACTGTCCGACACACTACCGCCTAAAGATGAAGCAATGAAAGCAGCGTTAGATGCGTTACACGCCATAGCTAGGCACGAGAAGGAATGCGGATTACGTTGGGGAGATGCTCATGCAGAGATGAAGCTAATCAGAGAACAGCTAGGAATACATTCCCATAGGTGGGAACGTCTAGCATGGTTGGTTATAGGTACAATGACTGCTGGTGTTGTGGCAGTTGTGGTACAATCTTTGAAATTATAGAGAGGACTAAATTATGGAAACTGAAACTGTAGGTATTGTTACTCACGTAATGACTTGGTTTGGAGACATCCCAGCTTGGCTCACGGCTGTAACAACTTTGGTCACAGCGGCCACAGCGATTACCGCTTTGACCCCAACCCGTAAAGACGATATGGTTATCGGCAAAGTACTATGGGTGCTTAACATAGTTGCTGGCAATGTTGGTAAGAATAAAAACCTAGACGCTTAACCAAGGTGCATATCCTAGGCTTAATAAAAGTGATGCTCCGATTGGTCGGTCATTTATCAGAGTGGGCCATGCGTAGGCAACTGATAAAGGCTGGCGAATCGGCAGCAGTGAACAAAGGTTTGGTCGATGTTGCAAACACCATTGAAAAAGCTCGCGTTGCTAGGAACAATATTGATAGTAAGCGGCTGCGGTCTAAGTACAGGCGTATTGCAAAATACCTTGGTGCCAAGAGGGACGATTAAGTACGTGCCTTGCGTATCTCTCCCCGGACCTTTCTTCTACGAGGACGAGAACGTGGACACCCACTTCCCAGTAAGGATGAGCGACGAGACTTTAGAGTGGGCAGACGAGTACAACGCTGTCTACGAGGAGCTATGTGAATAAAATGGCGCAGCCCGGTCTTCTATCAGAATCTGAATCTCAGCAGCCTCAGTCTGGTTTACTACCCGTACCTGACAATGCGGAGTACGGTCTGCTCAGTGCTTTAGGGTTAGGAGAGGTGACTCGCAGAAAGTTTTTGCAAGGTGCGGCATCTGTTGCTATACCTAAGTTTCCTTTTCAGAGTATTTTAAAAGGAGTTGATTTATCGAGTTCTAGTATAGGCGATCTTTATAAACTACAGAGCAGGATTAAGAAACTTATGGTACAATATCTGGGAAGTACTGTTGGAGGTGGTCCCGGAGTACCCGGAGGTTTTGAAGGCTCACGACACGCTGCGGATAAGGTAGGGGGGAATGCTGAGAAGGCATCAAGACGGTACTGGGAACGTCTTTCACAGGAGTACGAAGATGTTAATGAAGTTCTGTCAAAAAAGAGTGGCGTATGGACAAATGTTAAGCCAGATCACACCGGAAGGCACCCAGATCGACCCCGTGACAGTATATTACTGAAGTATGAATTAACCAAAGATGTATCTCCCTTTGATAAAAGAGACCCCCATCCTAATTTTAAATCTTGGGCAGTGTTACAAAATGAAGTCAGAGATGACTTACTAGAGCAGGAAAAGATTACGGGAAGAACTTTGGTAACTCGTCGAGGATTACCTATTGGCACTCCCATACCGGGAACTGCTCCTAGACTTAAAGATGTTGAAAGAACAAACAGACCTGAGTCTTCAGACACTGAAAGAAAACCACAGCCACGGCAAGTTGACAGGCCACTTTCAGATTCTCCTAGACTTACAAGAACTGCTTCCCCACCTGTTCAATTTCCTTCAGGTAGAGACATTTCCCGCATGGCACTGCGAGGAGCAACTACAGCAGCAGGATGGCCTTTAGCCTTAGCATCATTCGGTATTCCCACCGCTCGTAGTGGAGAATCTCAGATGTTGGCAGAACTAGCTGACCAGCCGGACGCAGATGTAGAGGCTGCTATCAGATATTATCGACAGAGGGCAGCGCAAGAACAGCAGGAATCAGCGATCAGGAGAGAGCAGGCGGCAGGATTATTAATGTCAGGGATGCCTTGAGGAAATGAGATGTCTCTACTGCGGTGCTGATAAAGGTAACAAACAATCTTGCCCAAGATGTGGCGGGATGAAAGGTAAATAGATGTATGGTCTACTAGCAGAGGCAGGTAGAGGCGAAGACAACGCTGCTCTAGGCGGCCAAGTTGCTCATATTAGCGCAGCAGAGGCAGGATTGCTCGAACAGTTGGGCGGTGCTGGTACTACCAACCCTGCTACTGGACTGCTAGAATATTACACTAGTGGTGTAGGAGGTCCGGGTAGCACAGGGGCAACAGGAGGGCCGGGAGGAGTTGCTGCAAGTGGTCCCGGTCCGGGTTCTGGAATAGGGGTTTCATCAGGAGGGCCATTCGGATTTACTGCAAGCCTAGGCCCCTCTAGTCCGGGTACTACAGGAACGGGTAGCGCAGTAGGTCCAACACCGCCTATGGGGTTTATGGTCGGAGATGGTGGTAACGTAAGTAGCATAGCTTCTGCTGATGGCGGTCCACAGGGCTTTAGTCTAAGTGGTTTCTTATCTGCTTTCCTAGGAGACACTTTAGGTCTGGTTCTAAGCCCGTTTGGAAAATTTGCTAACCAGTACGGATTATTCAGCAGTCTAGCACAGTCTGTGTTTGGAGATTCAGCAGTAACCAACGCAGTACAAGGTTTAGAAGGTTTTTCTAACAGAGGAGAGGCAGTTCCAACTGTAAATGTTCCACCTAATTCTCTTTCACTAAGTGCACAAACTTCTCCATATGGTCCTTTTGGTGACTCTACTCCTACCTCACTAGTTACCCCACAAGCGGAAGCTGCGGAAGCACCCACTAGCCTAAACACGCCAATACCGTTTTCACCGCTATCACCCACATCGCTAACACCTACATCTATTTGATTGGTACAACCTTCATGCGTTCCTCTTCTGGAACTACACGTTTAAGCTCAATCACGAGCAACCCGTCTTTAAAGGTCACATGATCGACTTCTACATATTCCCCCAAGGCAAAAGTTTTTGTAAACTTCCGTTTCGCAATCCCGTGATGGATTGTACCCTTCTCTTCCTTATCGGCTGAGGGGCTTCCTGTGACAACCAAGAGACTGTCCTTCCACTCTACGGTGAGGTCATCTTTTGAGTAGCCAGCTAGAGCCATCGAAACCGCAAAGCGATTCTCGCCTACTCTTACTAAGTTGTGAGGGGGGTAGTTGGCTGTGAAACCAGAGCTTCCTAAAACAGCCTCTATACTGTCAAAGAAACTATTAAAACCAACCGCATATTTAGAGAAGTTATCTAAATCTGTATTTCTAAGCATATTGTATTCTCCCTTTCGGCAAGAAGTTTAGAAAGCCCAAGATTGGCACTTTCCGTAATACACCTATTATACCATAAACTGTACGCTATGTAAAGTTATTCCTATGCCGTAGCTTCTCTATCTTATCAGACATTTCTTTCAGCTTCTTATATGACTCTTGAAGCTGCTCCTGTAAATCCTTGACATTCTTCCTTAAAATGACGTTCATAGACTCGTGATCGTACTCCATAAGATACCTCTCAGCCTCGTCCTTATCTGTAGTTTCATGTACTACATGACCATGAGGGTTAATAATCTGATACCCAACCCCACTGGCCGGTCCTTGGTGTATATACCGTATCTCCCTGATAAAACTTAGACCCATACTACACTCCGAAACTCTCCCCGCAACCGCACTGGGAAGTGGCGTTAGGGTTCTTGAAAACTATTCTGGAACCGCTGATGTCCTCAGTATAGTCTATGGTGGTGTTAGTTATAAACAATGTTGCCGAAGGGCTGATACACAAGTAACCGTTGGTCAGAGGTATAGCATCGTAAGCGTCCCACTCCACGCTATCCATAACATCCCACTCGTAGGTAAAGCCAGCGCAACCACCGCCCTTCACACTAAGCATGATAGCCTTAGCATCACGAGATTCAATAATGTTCGATAGGTGGTCATCAGCCTTCTCAGTGATGCTCACAGCCCTCTGATACTCGTTTACACTCCGCACGTTCCACCTCGTTGAGTAATGCTGCAAATATCGTGCGTCTCCACACCTTCTTCAAACTCTTCCCCTAGCTTGGTCACAGCTTCACTATACGGCACAGAGCTAAGAGGTTGTCCTCCTCTGCACCCGTCAGGATACACGGTGAAACCCCGCAAGCGGTGAGCGTAAGAAGCAAGAGTATCGGTAAATGCTTCCACTGTGTCCTCATTGTTCAGCTTTGACCCCCATGCTGGTAAGTTAATGGTAGACGATATAGCCATATCCACATAGTCCTGCACATCTGCCTGAAACTTGATGCGTCGCTTGTAGTCTTCTGCCAAGTCCAAGGCAGATTCGATCTTGTTAGGATTGGTTCCGTACAGGTCTATAATCTCCTGCGCTGCACTGTCCACTACATACTGGTAGTGCCATCGGCTATTGCTCTTCAAATACCTACGACGATAGGCCACAGCAAAAATAGGTTCAACCCCAGTGCTAGTACCAGCAAGGATACCGATTGAGCCAGTGGGGGCAATCGCTCTATTAGCCACAGGAGTACTAACAGAAAGAACCCTAGAGTAATCACGGCTAGTACTATCGCTAACTCCTCTGTAGACACTGAGCCATCTGTGTAGTTCAGTAGTAACCTCATACTTGTACCCTTTCTTGATGAGCCACTCATGTACCCCCATCAAGCCTAGCCCTAGTCTACGGTTCTTCTCCCTGACCTCTGACACTTTGCCGTAAGGTAGTTTAGCCTTTAACGTACCGCATATGAGGAACTTGGTAGCAAGCTCACAGACGTTGTTAAGTTCCTCTATGTCTTCTATACGCCCAAGGTTGAGCGAACCCAAGTTACAAACGTCCGAATCGTCTGCGCTAGTGACTTCAGTACACGCATTGCGTAGAGTCTCGTTCTCCTTATCAAAAAAATTAAAGCTAAATCCCGGCTCTGCGGTGGAGAGAGCTTGTTTAACATTCTGGCGAAAAATATTCCCGACACTGCCTGTCTCCCAGTAATTATTAAGCCAATCTGTATCGTAGTTTAGGCTCACGTTGGTCATGTCCAGAGGAGCGGGGAAGTTAAAGTCCTGCTCCTTAACCTGACCTAAGCTAACACCTGTGCTACCCACTGGCATATCGTACCAGTTCTTAGCGTTAAGTAACTCTTCAGCATCTAGGTGCTGCCAGTTTAGGCTTGCGTAGATAGCACTCCTACGGCTCCCCCCCTGCATCACCCTGCGGCCTATCTCGTTTATCATCTGCATCTTTGGAACCGGCCCACTGGCAATACCACCTGTGGACTTCAGCCTTGAACCAGAGTGACGGTATACTGAATAGTCCACGCCGATCCCCCCGCCCGTCATCAGGCAACTTTCTACTTTCCATGATAAATTAGCCCAATCCTCTCTGGTATCTTCCTCTGCCTTGAGTAGATAACAATTGTTAAAAAACTTATTAGTCCTGCCAGCGTAGTAGAGATACCTACCGCCGGGGATAAACTTCAGGTCTGTGATGTACTCTATAAGCTGGTCTTGATCGTCCTTGGACATAAGGGGCTTGTCTATGAAGTCACCACAAACATCCCTGACCAGCGTCTTGGCTAGGTCTGCCCAAGTATCGCACCCATCGTGAGCATACTTGTGGTTGAAAATATCTTCAGAGAACTTGGAGCGGAACTGTGGGTTTTCGCTGGAATTATATTTCATGGCAGTCAACGGGCCTCACCTCAAATTTGATTAATTGTTCTTGGACACGCTCCCTGAAGGCAAGTAGGAGTTCCAGACTATCCAAGTCCAGAATCTCTACTATGGCTTCAGGGGAGTGCGCCTCTGCGATATCTCCTAGCATTTCATCAGAAAGTTGAGGCATTGGAACCCTTAGCCTTCTTTTTACCCAAGAACCATACTGGTCTACCGCTCTTGAACTCTAAGTTGACATCCTCTGCCTTCCAGCAGTCCTTTTTATGGGAGCAGTAGGAGCAGTTTATGCCCAACTTATTGCGCTTAGTAGCACGGTCCAGAACCGCCTCAAACGGTCTCTCAGGGGGTTCAGACCCTTCCAGTACCTTCCGCACCTCTTTGATGCGCTTAGGCGTGTCCTCAAGCTCTGAGTGGGTGTAGGTAGCCAGTTCCCCACTACTCTTATCGAAGGCCAAGAAGGTTCCGCTATCCTTACCCAGAGCATTAGCATACCCGCTGATCTGAGAGATGTAACCAAACGAATCATCGTCGGGTAGCGTACCGTTCTTAAACTTCTTCATCCCGTAGCTAGAACTAGACTTGACATCGGTCAACTGACCGTCAATTACGGCATCAATGTGGCCTTTTATCCCGTCTATTTCGATCTGCTTCTGCTGATCTTCCACATTATGACCAGCTTCCTTGGCTAGATACAGGATAACAGCTTCCACAACATCCCCAATCATAAACTTGAGCTTGGTCTGAGGAAGTAAAGGTTCAGGCTCATGCTCTCCCTTGATATCGTACCAGAGAGCGCGGTTACACGGCTTGCCTAGGTTGGACATACGGAGAGCAGGTTTCCTACCGCTGGTGCTACTCCATAGCTGCCTACGCACACCTTCAATCATGGACGAGGCCATGCCAAACAGGTATTCTTGGTTTGGAGAGGACGTTCCGTTACTGAGTAAACCGTATATGTCCTCAACTAGCGTATCAATTTTTTTCATCACTGTACTCCACCGCTGTTATCCCCTTATGCTTGCCTATCTTACCTCTACGAAGATCTGAAATTCTCTGGTGACTCAACCCGTTTTCATCGCACCAATCTTTCACAGTAATGTCTCGCACCCATTCCTGAGAACCGCCGTAGTAGCTGACTAGGAAGGAACCTCTATAGGCAGGGTTGTTCGTTCCCTTGAACTTATCCCTAAGCTCCTTGGTCATATAGCTCTTAACAGGTCTGTAGAAACGTATACCGCCTATGTTAGCGTTGTAGTAGTCCTCGTTCTCCAGTACGCCAAGCTCTACCTGCAACTTCATTTCGTTATAGTACAGGTTGCGCTTGTTATCGCACAGCATAAGTACTTCAAACTTGAACTTACGTTTACCTAATTTCTTAACATCTTCCAGAACATACTTGGAGCTACTACAATACTTGCGCCACTCGCTTGCTCGTACACGCTTCCCCTTGCTAAACTTCCACAGATGTTTACACCCTATGTAGGACTTACCGCTTACCTTGTTTGTTATCTGGTAAACAAAGCCCAAGTGGGCATCGGGGTCAAACCTGCCAACGTGCTTGACATCCCAATGCCCGTAAGCGCGACGAGGCATACCCGCTAAAATTCAGAAGGTTTGCCGCTTTCCCCGTCAGGCTCGTAGGGGATAACGTCTGTGAGCTTCACAGCAGAGAAGAAGGTGCTTACACCCTTGCCATACTTGTTATCGTAAGGCCGTTGGGTGATCTTTACAACACCCTGAGAGCCGTTAGATATCATAGTAGGCCCGTCGTAAGGCTCACCGTTCTCGTTAAACAACTCAGGCTGGTAGTTAGACCTAAGCTGTACATAGGGAAGACCGTCAAACCTGTCAGGGTCAGCCTTCACCTTCAAGCCAATCTTCTTGGCTTTGATAAGCTGATCGCCTGACAACACCACAGCTACGCTATAGTTGTCGAAATTGTCCTTGCGGTCAAAGATGAAAGGGTATTGTAAACTACCCTCAAGATATTGAAACTGAGTTCTTGCTTTCATGCTAATGTATCTCACTCCAGTTATTTCCAGTTATAATATCACAGTCTAGTGGACATCTTAGATCATAGTTTTCGTTCACAAGCTGTATACCTAGTTTAACAGATTCGGTCACAGTGTCAACACATTTTTCATCAACTTCTATGACCAACTCATCGTGTACCATAGCAACTATTTCAGAGTAGTATTCTCTAATATTTTCAAGACTTTCTGCTACATTCATAAACCATTTCTTCATTAGTACAGCAGACGAGCCTTGTATTAAAGTATTAAGACTAGCGTGTGGGTGTCTAACGTGCAACACTCTACCGTCTATGCCGTTAAGATGCCCAGATGTTTCGCCCTTTCGAGTAACAGCCTTGCGAAGCTTGGTGAAGGCCGGTAGGTTGGACAGGAACCTCTCTCTAAGCTCCTTACCGTCTTTAGCAGTACCGTTTACCACAGTACCTAGTTTAGCATCACCCGCGCCGTAGCAGAGGGCGTAGATGAAGGTCTTTGCAGCATCCCTAGTGGGCAACCCTGCTCTACGTTGATTCTCGCTATGCACATCCCCTTCCAGAACATCCTTGGTAAAGTCAGGGTCATTCATGTAGTGAGCTAGAACTCGCAGTTCCAGAGACTTGGCATCAGTGTCCAGTAGAACCCTTCCACGGTCAGCTACCCAAAGTTTACGGCACTCCTCACCATACGGTTTACGCATGGACGGTATCTGCTGCAAATTTGGGTTAGAGCAACTCATGCGGTGCGTCACGGCCCCAAGAGTGTGGAAGTTACACCGTACTCTGTCACCGTCAGACGCTTTTATCCAAGAATCTAGCAACCCTGTGCGCTTCTGTAGCATAAAGTAGGTAGCTAGAACCTTGGCTTCTGGTATGTCAGAACCCTCTAAGGTACTCTCATCTACTTTCGGCTGACCTGTGGGGGTAAACTCCTTGGGCTTCCAACCGCGCTGCTTTAGCCTCTCGCCTATCTGCTTGCGACTAGCGGGGTTGAAAGGGACGAGCTTGGTTTTAGTCTTTAGCTGTACGATAGAAGGGGGAAATACGTCCTGCATTTCCTGTACTATCTCTCGCTGCCGCTTGAGAAGCTTGGCATAGAGCTTATAAGCTTGTTCCAAGTCGAAACCAAAGCCCGTCTGCTCCACCTTAGTAGCAAGCTTCTGCATAGCGTGTTCATCCTGTATGGAAACGTAGGAAAACTTGTGCGATTCGGAAAACAAATGGTCATACAGCTTTGCCGTTAGCTCTGCATCCTTGGTGCAGTACGTTATCATCTCGTTACTGCACCGATTCCAACCGCCATCGTATGCCATCTTCTCAAACCCTAAGCGTTCTCCCCAAGACTTTAAGCTATGCCCACCCTTGCGGTCTGGCTTGGTCATCCTAGAGAGTATAAGAGTGTCGCGCTCCCTATAATCACCTACGTCAACCCCCCACAGCTTTTGCAGGACGGGGAAATCAAACGCTACGCCGTTATGAGCTATCACTCTGTCGAAACGCTCTAAAAACTCCTGTACACCGGGAGATTCTGTGAATACATGGGTAGTTCCTAGGGATGCAACACCCTCTTCCATCTGCTTCACCACTAGGCAGTGGATTTTGGTGGGGGTAAGCCCATCGGTTTCGATATCTATAGCACAGCTTCTCATGGCGTTTTCAACCACCCTTCCCCACGGTCCAGAAGTTCACCAGCTACCAGCATTAGGTTATGGTTTAGATGTCCTTCATCACCTGCGGCAGCACCAGCTAACACGGCGTTGATTTTGTCCCAGAGCGTGTCCCGCTCAGCCCGTAGCTCCTCTACGGTCATCTTGCTTAGTGGTTTATCCACCTTGTCCTCGCTTTCTTTTATTATTCTTATGGCAACTATTAGGGCCAAGCTTCTTCTGATGGTTAAGAGGTCTTAGCCTTGATCTACGTCTTACCTTACGCTCTTTTGCAAAACTTTTCAAGGCCATTCTAGATTCTCCCGTAAAAATTAGTGTTACTGGTTTCTTTACCAAACAAATACCATGCACAATTATCCTTACCTGTCATGTTACCAAACCATTTGATCCTACCCACACTTACAATTTTACTACACAGTGTCATGTAAGGAGTGCTTTGCTTAGTGTGCATCCAATCGGCATCGAAAAGTAACCAAGTTGGTTTGATACTAGACAGGTGCTTAATCATAGGGTGCAGTATTTCTCTGCTCCAAGGTGGATTGGTAATAATATAATCAGAGTGGACAAATTTGGTATCAAATACGTCAAGAGTGCCTATCCCCATGCCCTGCGGTTCGATATCAGTAGCATGGTTGCAAAGCCCACCGTGTTTCCCCAGATGGGTAATAAGCTGACCATCACCAGCGCAGGGTTCGTAGAAGCTATACTCTGAAGGAAGGTGAGGAACCAAGGGAACTACAGCTTCATAAGGAGTAGGGTAGAAGTCTCTAGGGTTCCGCTCAAAATTACTACGCTTGCCCATCAAAAATCCTCCTTAGCAGTCTGTAACCTACCAGTAGTCTTATCGTAAAACAGCCTACCTGCAAGCCCCACATCGCCCGTGTAGCGGCACTTGAGCACTCGCAGGGTGATAGTGTTCGCCTCTATAGGGTCATCGTCCTGAGTGTTGCGCTCCGCTCCTATAACGGTGTCGCTGATCTGGCTCGTACCGTGACTTCCGCGAAGGTGGGACAAGTTTACCTCGACACCTGCTTCATGTGACCTGTCAGAACCTAAGCGGCGCAGGTGAGTGACCAAGTGGATAGCACAGCCTGTCTCCTCTGTTAGCTGGCGCAGCAGCGTCATGGTGCGGTCTATGGCTTTACGCTCGTCAGCTATGTCCATACCGCTCACCAGAATTGACAAATGGTCTATAAAGATTATCTCGCACTGCAACCCGACCACCATATAGCGAACACGGTTGAGCAAGTCTCCCATCTCCATCGAACCAAAGTGGTCGTATAGGTAGACCCTACGAGTTCCCAAGGTAGCGTCAAAGTACTTCCTAATGTCTTCCTTTTCGTACTTCTCAAACACCTCGTTCAAGTGGAGCCTATCGTTAGCCTCGACTGCAAGTATGCCGCGCTTGGTACGATCTAAACTCTCTTCCAGAGCTATAATGCCGATCTTCTTATCAGTTTCCTTCAGGTAAAAATGCTGCAACTCGCGCAGCAGGGAGCTTTTACCAACGCCAGTACCAGCGGCCCAAGTGACGATCTCCCTAGAGCGTATGCCCAAGGTCTTTTCCTGTAAGTCCTTCCAAGGGAAGGGGATGCTGGTGATGTTGTTAGTGTCCCAGAGAGAGTCAAAGTTGTCAGCAGCGTTGGCTATACCGCTAGGAGTGTAGCAGGAAGAGGTGGTGACATGGGTGAGGAACTCCGTATCACGGTCTGTACCTGTGTACTCGCAAGCATCCTTTAGCTCTAAGTTGACTACAAAAGCCTTTCCGGGTGATAAAAGCTTGGCGCACTTTAGAGCAGCTTCTTTCCCTACAGCGTCGTTATCAAAGCAGACATACACCTTTTCAAACTGCTCCAGTAGCTGTAGGTTTTCTCTAAAGTCTCGCTCCGCGCTTGCCACACCGCTCTTGATAGACAGTGCAGTTATAAGTCTGCGCTGCGCGGTAGTATTGGTGAACGTCTTAGCCTCTGGCGAGATGCGGTTCATCATCTGGAACGCTGCCAGAGCATCTGCCTCACCTTCTGTCACGATAACAGCGGTGTCGCGCTTCTTGACAGACTTGCTCAAAGTGTGAACCCCAAACAGGGAAGCCTCGTTAAAATTACCGCGAGTGTAAAAACTCTTGGTACGGGAGCGGAATTTAGAGCCTAGGTGTAGACCGTCCTCGTCGTAGTAAGGGAACTCCACGGTGTCATCGTCTTTGATTTTGACATCGTAAAAGCGTAATACAGATGAGCTTATATTCCTGTCTTTCCACTCCACCACAGTTGGCCTCGCTTTCTTATTTATAGTTCTACTGCCTCGCGCATCGTGGACAGTGTAGGTGTTGCAGCTAAAGCAGTAGGTATGGTCATCGTAGATGGTGAGAGCGTCAGACGATTTACAGTCAGGGCAGGGCTGGTAGCGTACCTCAGTCATCGCCCACCTCGCTACCTAGGGCAGCGTAGCCAGCCATGTCGATAAACGAATCGTCGCTCAGTTTGTGGCGCAGACGAGCAGCTTTGAGAAGCACCATCATAACACAGACATCGGAAGGTGATATATCCTGCTCCAGATAGCCGCTCCACATCTTAGCTATCCTTCTAAAGTTGTGTCTTGGTTGACCATGTTCTCGCTCCCTATCCCCATTGATAAGGTCAGATGCGTTGCCCAAAACCTTGTATCTATTCATAATTCTCCTCGCGCTTGCTAGGTTGGTCTGATTCGACACCCCGTAGCGCACCTTCTACGCTACCTGCGGCGTTGATGGACATAGTAAACACTTTTAAGAGTAAGTCAAGCAGTATCATCAGGTTTGCGCTCCTCTGGTACGGTGGGGGGGTCAGTAGGCTCCATAGTGTGATCCACCGCGCCAAGAGCATCGCGTATGCTGTAGCGACACTCGTGGCACAGGTCAGATATGGAGCTTAGGGGTAGCAGAGTGTCGCATATGGTACAACGCATACGCTCTTACTCCTCTAGCAAGTTTTTCAAGTGTTTAAGCTTACGGGAGTATATCTTGGCGCTGTTGATGCGCCTCTGCCCGTACTGCTCTTTCTCTAGTTCGCGGGCAACAGCAGAGCGGCGTAGCTGACGCTGCATACGCTCTATCTGCTTCTCCCTGTATGTATCGTTGTTGCCCATGTCGCACCTATCCTCTCTAGCTCCTGTCTCTGTGTCTGAAGCTGGTGCATACCATAGTAACCAAGGCACAGACAAA
>Ga0208181_1000192_pt1 | contig 39239 bp, 59 predicted proteins | sample MalvirDeepMed_s6_FD_184244 | JGI IMG/M metagenome (GOLD analysis project Ga0208181, IMG submission 184244) | Marine viral communities from the Global Malaspina Expedition - Malaspina viral metaG DeepMed_s6 (SPAdes) (version 2) | ecosystem: Environmental > Aquatic > Marine > Oceanic | place... | reverse complement strand
TCAACAGCCCACAGTCGATTGCCGATTGTTAACAATTTCGCCCCCCAAACATCACAGTTGACTGTTAACAGTTAGCAGGCCCCAGATGTTTCTTGCAATCTCTGTGCCAAAATCTTGTATTTGTCGGTCTATATTTTTTTTCATTTTTTTTCAATTTAGCCCATTTTTCCCTTGACACTCTGATATCTATTTTGTAAAATAGTAATCAAGTTGGTCAAGGGATCAATGAGTAACACCTAAACGGAGAACGGGAAAATGAGAGACAAAGATCGGTACCAGAAAAAAAGTTACTCATGGAATAGGGATCGTGCCCGTAAGGCGGATCTTTGCCTTGACGCGGACTGGGAAGACGTCCCACAGGAAGATATCTTGGCCGCTCTGAAGGATGCGATGGGCGACGGGTTCGTCGCCTGGGTAGACGTCCGGGCCATGTACGATCGGATCATGCGATCCGATCGATAGCATTCAATCCGGGCCCGGGAATTGTCCCGGGCCCATTAGGGGAATGGGAAAATGAACGGATTCACAATAAAGGAAAAAAGCCAAAACGCAAAGTTGGTCGGGAACCCAGAACTCCGCAAGGCCGAAGGCCTATCAGTCAATGCTAGTTATCTCTCACAGGAAACGTGCCCCAATGATTGCCCGTTCCTTGGTTCGGGTTGCTATGCCGAAAGTGGAAATACGGCATTTACAACCCGAAGGATCAACAAGATTGCGAAGGCCTGGGTTGCGATCTTCGGGAAGGCCGCAACTATCCGACGGATCATAAATGCGTACGTGAAAAGAATTGACGCATTAGATCCCGTTCGGGATTTTCGTCATGCCGTAGTTGGTGATTGCCCGGATAGGCGCTCGGCTTCTAAGGTAGGCCGCGCCATGGTGCGCTATCAAAAGCGCGCCATGCGGCTCTACGGGGCCGTAGTGTCCGCTTGGGCCTTCGCCCACGGTTGGCGCACAATACTTGAAAAATACTGGTATGGTGCTAACGTGATCGCATCATGTGAGACAACCGCCGATATCAGGTTGGCACGATCACGCGGATACGCTACGGCCATCGTGGTCGATCGGTTTAAATCCGATCGCGCCTATCAGCTTGACGGCCACACGATCGTTCCGTGCCCAGCTCAAACACAACACGTTCCTTGCGTCAAATGTCGGCTTTGCCTGGACGTATCCAGGTTGAAGCGAGCGGAGATTACGATCGGTTTCGCAACACACGGTTCCGGCGCAGGCCTTGCGGACCAAGCCTTAATGGATTCAATTAGGGCATGGAAGATCGGTCAGGGCATGGAGTGGGATAGAGAAAAAAGAAAGTAGTCAACGCATCTCAGGAATCCCCCCATAAAGGCGCCTCCGGGCGCCCCGGTGGGCCGAGATATCGGCCCTCCGGGCCGCCTGGATAACCCAGGCGGAATATCAAGGAGCCGGATAATGGGCCGCAAAACCCAGTTTCTGATCGTCGCCAAAATGAACGAGAGAGTGATTGAGACGTTGCGGGTGACCGCGCCATCGGCGGAAATGGCGATTAAAAGGGCGTGCGTCCTGCGGCCTATTGCTGGATGCGCCCTCGAGGCCAAAGAAGTCAGCTGGAAACGAATCTCAGGTAGGACTGTCGTTGTCCACAGGACATAGACCAGGCGCCTCCGGGCGCCCCGGTGGGCCGAGATATCGGCCCTCCGGGCCGCTTGGATGACCCAGGCGGAATATCAAGGGGGTCGGAAAATGGAACGGATGTACGGAGCAGAGATAGAAGTATCGGCGGCGCAATTGACGCAACTTCGGGCTTTGATGCACGCCTTGGCGGCGGAGGGCGGACACGATCTGACTCGATCCTACGATACAGGGGATAGAGATCTAGCGGCGGATTATGCAATCCAGGACATGCCGGATCTGCTGCACCTCGCGGAAGAGGCGGCGTCGCGGAACCCGGATGTTGATTTTTTATCAGATCCTGAAATCCTGGTGTATACCCGTCCGCTGTTCGGGTTATCGGTATTTGTGTGACGGGCGCCTCCGGGCGCCCCGGCGGGCCGAGATATCGGCCCTCCGGGCCGCCCGAAGAGCCCGGGAAAATCCCGGGCTCTTTTTTTGTCCGCGCCCCGAAACTTATCATTCGAAACTTATCATTGAAACCTATCATCGCAAACCGACAAACTTATCATTGAAAAAAGGGCCCCATTTTTCCCGATGATAAGGACGGCGAGGCCCCAAAAAAAGCCTTGACAAAATTTTCCCAAAGCGCGACCTCGCGCTTTGCATCCCCCTCCCTGTGCCGTCCCCACAAAGGGGCCCCTTATCCATTTGCCGGTTGTCACATGTTGCCCGGGACAGGATTAGGGGCCCCATGATGCTTGGTCTTGCCAAACGGTTCCTGGGGTGTTATAGGGTTTCACGTGGAACCTGTCTCTGTATGGTGGGCGCATTTCTACTGGTGGAACGGGGTGGCGGGGCCTGGAGTGCCGGGTTACGCGAAGGTGTGAGGATGAAACCCCTCCAAATCGCCATTTGGGCCATTACTTGGACCATTTTTCTGCTCACGGGAATGGTCCTTATCACGTTGTTACGGATCGCGGCGTACATCCCCTTTTAGATACGGTGAGGCAGAATTAACCATATGGTTCTTCTTCGGGAGCTAGGCGGGGTTCTGGTTGACGAGTTGATGTTGGTCCACGATCGGTTAGCGAGGAGGGAGAATCTAAGCTCGGTTGTCATTTCCCAGTACGCGACGGCTGAGAAGGACTACATTTCATCCATTGCTGCTGGGATGCTTGCTATCGGGGGGGTTCACGGGCCTGTGAGCCAGGTAGTGAGATTCCTTTCCGGGTCTTCTTACGCAGAAGAGGCGAGGCTCAGAATCAAGGGGAAGCGTTTGGTTCCTGGTTGGGGTTCTGGTTTCGTGAAAGGCAGACCTGACCCGGAGCTTTCGAGGATTGACCGTGTTCTATGTGTAAGGAACCGGGACATCTGGGACAGGATAAGGGAAATCACGGACATACTCCACGAAAGCGGCAAGAAGGTCTTTCCCAATGCGGCCTGTTACACGGGTTCTGTTTGTTTGGCCCTGGGATTTCCGGCGGAAGCGGCTCTTTACTGGTTGATCAGGGGTCGAATTGGTGCCTGGACAGAGATTTATCTCGAAAACTACAATCCAAGGCTCTGAGGGGTTGGTTTTCCTCCGCGAACTATGGTGGTTTCTGGCATATCGCTGGTGGTGGTGGGTGGGGATATTGGTTGCGGGGACGGTGTTTTTGTTGTATCTGGCCTCTTTGAGTGCCTGGGAGTGCGAGCATCATCCGGTAGCGCGGAAGTCGGATTTCTGCCAGAAGATAGCCCTCATGAGGATGGAGAATGACGGATCTTGAGTTAGCAAAGATACTTGAGGACGAATCTGCGAAGATTGGAGTCATACATCCCCGCCAGTTATGTCTTGAACACATGATGATTCCCTACAAGCCTGTTTCCAAGACGATTGAGATATACCTTGATCGTGTTGGGGAGGAGCAATTAACACCGGACGAGGCTCTATGGTATACTTTTGCCCTTGGATTCAGGGTTGGGCGGGTGGAGAGGGATACCGGGCGGAAGATATTGTTGCCGAATGAGGCAAAAGGAAGGTACGGGGATTTTTGATACCTGTATTTGGGGAGCAATAGGATGCCTGGTCTTCTTGACGGCATGAGTCGTGAAGAAATCCGAGATCTGGGCGTAGCGGAGCTTCGGGAGCGCGAGGCTCGGCGCATTCAGCCGATGATGTTCCATAATCCCCTGCCGTGGCAGAAGGAGGAGCATTCCCGGGGCCATCCGCAGTCCATACGGGTGATCCCGGGTGGTAACCAGTCTGGAAAGACGACTTTTGCCATCTTCGAGATGCTTTGCCACATGATGCAGATATATCCTGACTGGTGGCCCCTTGAGAACCGGAAGGACGGGAAGGATGGGCGTTGGGGACCGCCGCTGATCGGCGTTCAGAGCGGCCCGGACTTCGATAACTGGCTGGAACAGACGTATTTACGAAAGTTTTACGAGCTTCTTCCCGAGGGCATGGCGGAACCGATAAAGAATGGCGGACATATACGCGGATTCAGCTTCAGGTTCTTCGATCCCACTTCTGTTCCGAGTCTTTGCAACCCGAATCTTAGAAACACGCTATATTTCAACTCATACCAGCAGGATTCGATGGCTTTTGAGGGGAAAACCTTTGATATTGCGGGTTTTGACGAGCCCCCCCCTCACAAGTTATGGACGGCGACCAAGCGTGGGTTGATGGCACGTGACGGGATTGCGTTTTTCACCATGACACCCCTGATTGAGCCGTGGGTGGACTCCGAGCTGTGTGATCAGGAGGATGAGGACAAGAACATTCACGTCCGGCGGGTGGAAATATGGGAAAACTGCGCTGACACCGGGGGTCATCTGCGCCGGGACCAGATAGAGGCGTTCTTGAAGACGGTTCCCCCTGAAGAAAGGTTGGCGCGGGAAAAAGGAATCTTCTCTCATCTGGCTGGCGTGGCGTATCCCGAGATTGGCGAGGCTCATATGGTCGAGGATTTCCCCATTCCGTGGGAATGGACCCGTTATGAGGCCATAGATCCGCACGGATCGAGGCCGTCGTGCATTGTTTTCTGTGCTGTTAATCGGGAGGGACGGCGGTATTACTACGATCAGCTTGTGGTGGACGGGGGTCCGAGGGAACTGGTCCAGGCTATCAAGGCAAAAAGGGCCGAGCATGGCGGAAACGACCCGTTCTGGACCGTAATTGACCGAAAAGCCGCCGAGGAGCCGTCCGTGGTAAGTGGACACAGGACGTCCTGGAAGCGGGAACTTGAGCGTGCCGGACTCAGAAACATCAAATTAAGCAACTCATCCCCCGGATCGGTGGGAATCGGGGTAAGGATTGTCAAGAAGGGCCTTAAACCGGAGTACGACACGTTCGAAAAGCGGGAAATCCCATCGATCATGTTCTTTCGCGGAGCCTGCGGGAAAATTGAAGTCGGCAGGCAGGGTGAAAAGTATGGTTTGATTCACCAGATGCGCCGTGTCCAGTGGGATGACAGTTCCAGGCACTCGATTTATGAGAAATCGAGGACAGACAAGCTGAAGGAGGTGAATCGGGACCATCCTGACTGCCTGCGCTACATCGAGGAACGCATTGCGCGGCAGGGCCGTGCCTACGTGGAGCCAACAAGGAGATTCCAGGACAGTATTCGGGATTCCAAAGCCAGTGATATTCGCCGTGGAATTGCTCAAAGCACGGGATACTGAGGGTTATTTCCATACCAGCCGGGGAGAATTGGCATGACGAACGAAGAAGATTTTGTCCTGGAAGAAGATCTGGAGGATGAAGAATCCATAGGGCCCGGTCCCGCAAAGCTCAAGTCCATTCCCCTTTCCGATGAGCAGAAAAAGGAGCTGAAACAGGCGCAAGCCCGGATTAAGAGCGGGCCGGTTCGCCCACGGGCCGGAATGCGTGTTCTATTTGTCCTGGGACATGACATGAGTTTGCACGACGGTATTGTCGAGGAAGTCGCCCTGTCCAGGAATTTCGTTTGCCTGAGTGGTGATTCTGACGGCAGGCCGTGGAAAAGATGGGTTGAGAGGCAGCAAGTACTCGAAGAGCTTGAGGCAAATCCCCATTAAACCCCTACCCCCCCCATTCAAAACGTCACAACGTCACAACCCGATACTGGCAAGGGTTTCAGCGAATTTCAAACCGTAACAGAGGGGGGTCATGTTACGGTTGAAGATCCCCGAAAACCCTTGCCAGTAAACGATTGTTACGCTGTAACACTTCAGAGTACCCCCCAGCCAGCCGGACTCCCCGTGCAAAAACAGACCCTGTAAACAGCAATCAAGTATACCCCCGCGAATACGTACCATCCCCCTATATGGGAACAAACTTCCCATTTGATGCTGTCCGAGCCCATTCGTACACAGTAATGGCCGGGGGGGGTCTATCCCCCCGGGATCGCACGCACCAGTTCACACCTGAGCTGTCTGGGATATTAACCGGACAGACCGGATGAAACCACGCACCAGACAAACCAGGTTTCTTTGGTGCGTGGTTTGTTTTCAAGTATATCCTCATGATTCATTTTGTCTTATGAGGATATACTTGAAAACAAAGGAGTTATGGGATAGAACAGAATTCCCGCAAAACCCGTTCTATTTTGTTCCTTTGACAAATGAACCCGATTCATCAAAAAAACTTGTTGACACGTTGCTTTGAAAGGATGTATATCCGAAATGGGCAGATGAAATTTAGGCTTTCCTTTTCTGGAGACAAGAATGTCAATTCTGGACAAGAAGAAAAAGGCTATTGAAAAAGATCAGAAGAAGATTGCCGCCGCAAAGCCGGTATCGTCCAAGATACCCAATCCGGCGGCAATGCAGAAATTTGTTGATGCTTGCAACCGGGCAATTCCCGGTGATGGCTCCATCTCGGATGCCGAGGCGAAGGCAATCATGGCCGGGAAGGGCGCGGGTACGATCAAGTCTGTCGAGGCCCGAACCGGAGCGAAAATCCTGTAAGGAGACAGAAATGCCGAAAGGTGACCATAACTATGTGAAGCCAGACACCCGTGGACCCTCCAATCAGAAGGGCCACGTTCTGCCTGGAACTATGAGTTTTGGATCTAGTGCTTCCACCAAAAGCGGAATCAATATGCCGCAGATTGCCTCAAGCGGGGCGGCGCAAGGTTCTGTTGACTCCGTGCAACCATCATCGGGTAGCGATGGCGGGAAGATTTCCCTTAAAGCTGGACGGGACTCCAAGAGGGCATCGAGAACATAATCCATGCCCATCCGCTGAAATCACAATCGGAGGTGAGTGATGAGCCCAAGGCTTCGAAGCCGTGATAATTCAAAAAAGACCAAAAGACCAGGAAGAATAGACAAGGAACTGAAGAAGTTCAGGGCCACAGAGCCCAGTGACGATGCTTGCAGAAACCTTCTCTCGGCGGTGGTTCTTCAGGCCGTCAGGGACTACCAGATTGACCCGAGCCGATGCCACGTCTCTGAGCGACTGGAAGGACTGAAACTGTGGAAGGCCGAGGCCACGGCATGGATATTCGGAAAACCAGCAGACAAGAAGACGTCCCGATTGAAATTTGAAGATTGCTGCGATCTCCTGGACCTTGATCTCGGAGATGTAAGAAAAAGACTGAAGGAAGGTGTCGCTTAGGGGCCATAATTGCTTGATGATATTGAAGAATCAGCATCTGTAGCCATCGATCTCGACGCTCCCGTACCAGGTCGGTCGGATGAGGAGCGGCCAGAGATAGAAATCCGGTTAAGCAAGACCGAGCGGGAGAAGATTGCCCGCATGGTCATTGCTGATGCCAAGGCTGGCATGGAAGCCAGGTCCGACTGGTTATCGAAACGCCGTGACGCGATCAAGCGTCTGGAGATGGAAACCGAGTCCAAGACCTGGCCCTGGGAGGGCGCATCCAACATAAAGCTCCCTGCCGTTGCCGTTGCTTCGTTTGCCACCGCCGCCCGTTACATGGCTTCAATCTTCGGTGTCTCCCAGATCATGGACGTGACGGCGGTTGGATCTGATGACATTTCGAGAATTCCTGCCGCCCGCCAGTTTGTTGAATGGCTTGTTACCGATGACCGCTTGAATCTCTACGAAAAACTCGATGAGTTCGCCGCCGCAATTCCCCCAAGGGGAGATTACGCGGCGCATGTTTACTGGAAACGCCAGGTTCGAAACATCCCGAGCGTCATTACAGACCTGGATGGAAATGAATTCATTGAAAAGCAGGAAGAGGTTATCTTTGAGGGCGCATGGGTTGACATGATTGACACGGAAAATGTCATCCTTCCCTCGGACGCAACGGGGGTTCAGGCGGGAGAGGCTGACTGGGTCATTCTTCAGGTCTGGTTGCCCTTCGATGCCATCGCCAGACGGTACAAGACCGGCGCATACAATGTCATGACCCGCAAGGATTTCGAGAGTGTCAAGCAATTCGAGAAGCGGGATGATAGCTCGTCTCCGACCGAAACGAAAGAGGAACAGGATTCAAGCGAGGGTGTCATCTCCACTCCGGGCCGCAACAAGCGAAGAGCCTACAAGTGGCACGGGGCTTATGACATTGACAAGGACGGATTGCTCGAAGAGGTGGTTTTCACCGTTCACGTCGAGACGGAAACGCTTCTCCAGGCCGCCTATCTTGATGAGGTGCATCCGCACGGGAAACGCCCAATCGTCATTGGCAGATATACCCCTCGCCCGCAGTCACCCTATGGAAAAGGTGTGGCTGAATGGATCGGCCATCTGGACGACATCACCAATACCCTTCTGAACCAGTTCATCGACAGGGCGACGCTCATCAATGCGATGACCGGGGCTTACGAGTCGGATTCTCTTGAAGAAGGCCCGATCACACTCGAACTTGGAAAGCTCATCCCGGTTCCCGAAGGTGCAAGAATTACCTTCCCGACACTTCCAGATTATGGCCCCGTGTTCAGTACGCTTATACAGTTCATCGAGAGAAAGACCGAGACTGTTACCGGGGTGTCTGACGCTTTTCTTGGAAAGCTGAATCCAAGCTCAAGGGCATCCGCCGCCGAATTCCAGGGAACGCTCGGCGAAGGTGCGATGGGTTTTGAGATCAAGAACAGGCGGTTCCAGTCCGCCGCCAGTGAAATCATCACCATGATGTTTCAGCTTTACCAGGCATTCATGCCGGACGGATTCGAGATCAAGGTCAATCCCAAACTCGCGCAACAGATTCAACCGGGCCAAGGCCCTGGTGGGCCACCGCAACCGGGCCAAGGCCCTGGTGGGCAACCCCAGCCGGGAATGAACCCGCAAGAACAGCAAATGATGATGGCTCTTCAGCAAGGCCAGGGCATGAACGGTCAGGCGCAGATGGGCATGAGTCCCGAAGAGCAGATGATGGCCGCTACACAACAAGAGCCGGGAGGCGGCGGACCTCCGCTTGCCCCGCAAGCCAAAATGGGCCTTGGTATTCCGCCCCACCTATCGGGACAGCAACATCCGCTAAATCCATTCAGGGAATTCACCCGCGAGGAGATCAGGGGCCAGTTTGATTTCCGGTTCCTTGGCGACCCGGTGTCCGGGAACAAGCAACTGAGAATGCAACAGTCAATGCTTCTTTCCCAGAGCCTTCTTCCGGTGCTTGCACAGGTCTATCCACCCGGAGTGGTCACATATATTCGGTCAATGCTCCATGATTTCAATAGAAAAGACGCAGACGAGATTCTGCCGGATAAGGTAATTCAACTGCTGGAACAGCAAGCCCAGTCAGCGAGCCAGATGCAGGAACTCCAGGCTCAACTGATGAAGGCCGAGGCACAGTTGGAGCAGGCGAAGGGACAGGCCGAGATCGAAGTGAGCAAGGCCAATGTTCAGGACATCATCGCCCGCGCACAGGAGAGGATAGCAAGGATAAGAATGGATCTACAGGCGGGCGTTGCGGATATTCAGCTCAAGTCCCAACAGATCAAAAAAGCTGTTGTTGATACGGATGCCGTGGATGTGGCATCTTTCAACGCCCTAAACCAGGCGGGTCGGGAGGAAATGAATGGAACTGCCAATGGAGGGCCCGCCCCAGTTCCGGGACGACGAGCAGGGGATACAGGCCCGCCACCTGTGGAATATGAAGAGGACACCGGGATGGGAGATTTTGAAGTTCCACCTGAATAGAGAAATTGAATACGTGGAACGGCAAGTGATGAAAGCGGAGGTTTCAAAGGGAACGCGGGAATTCTATGCAGGGGAAATGTTTTTCGGAAAGAAGAAAATCTTTCAGTGGTTGGAAAAGGGAATTGAGATTGGAAAACAAGGATCAAGGGGAGAATTGAAAGATGGCTGATGATGTGACTGAACCCGAAGCCCCCGAAACGGGAGAACCGGAGGGTTCACAAGGCGTCGAGGACACGCCTTCCCAACTACCTGAGAGCCCTCCAGAGGAGACGACCTCTCAGGAAACAGAGGAAGAAGTTCTCATTGGCGGGCGGTTTCGGCCAGACCAAGTGACCGAGATCGATGAGACCATCCGGTATGCTGACCGGCAACGACAGGAGAATTCAGAACTCAGGGCGCGCCTGGAACAAGTCGAAAGAAACCAGGCTCCCCAGCAGGAACCACGAGAGCGAACACCCGAAGCGGAGATTGCCGACGTAAGGGCCATGTTCGAGGCGGGCGAACTCGCGGAAGTGGATTATCTGGAGCATCTGTCCGACATCAAGGACCGCCAGCGGCACAAGGTTGACGCTTATGCACGACAAGCCTATGCCATACAGGAACGGGCCAATACATCACTCCAGTCCGAATACCCAGATTATGCAACTGCTGGCACATCTCAGAACGAGGAAACAGTTCGTTTCATGGGCCAGTGGTCGCAGGATTACGGTGAGGACTTGAGCAAGAATCCAAGGGGTGCGGCTATTGTCAAGAAGCACCTGGATTCCGTGTTCGGAGCCAAGGAAGCAGAGGTTCGCGGTAGGCAAAACGAATCTCAGCGCAGACAGCGGGTTTCCCGTCATCTGGATGGAGTGGATCGTGTTGGTGGGTCCAAGGAACCGGACGTGCCGGACTTGGTTCTCAAGGGGGGTGTAGACCGAGATATGATGAAAACCCTCGGATACGACCCCGATAGCCAGGAAGATCTCCGAAGGTTTGCCGGTGCGGCGGCTCCGGCGACTATGGAGAGGATGTTTAAAAATCCCGAGGCTATGGTAGGCCGATGAGGTCTCGCGGCCCGAATGCCGAACGCGATGAGCCTTACCGAATAAAGTGTTCGGTTTGTGGGTTCTCGGGAATTGACCTCCGCGTCCAATCCGTGGGGGGGTCGAGTACGGACACCGGAAATACGGATGGAACGGCGAAAGATCCGGTGACTGTTCCTGCCGACAACCTTGGGGTTACTTCCGTTGCAAGGGCGACGGTTCAGTCTTCATCGAACTGCCCACACTGCGGAACGAATAACTTCATTGATGGATCGCGGAGACGCTGAAATGGCTATTCCGGTAAAGCCACCCACGCATATCAGCCGGAAACTGGTGGAAATGATCTTCAGGCTGATGCCGCTGGTTGGGCGTGGAAAGATGGCTGGAACCAGGGTGGACGATAGAATAGACCTCCGAATGCCCGTCTATCTCTGCGAGCTTTGCAATCGGAAACGGCTCAAGGCGCGAGGAAATGCGTATGGGCTTGTGACCGACGTAACCGGAAAACCAAGAACAGCCTACACCAGATGCACGGCTTGTAATGCTGATTTCAGTATCTGTCATCAGTATTACCCCGAAGAGAAGTTTCGGAAAGTCCATGCGCCCTGGTTCGGGTTGAAAAAGCCTCAAATGAAAGAGAACCGGGCAAGGCCAGCAACAGGCTTGCTCACCTCGGGGGATATCCCTGTTCGGCGAAGGAGATAAGGATGGAGTATTCAGGTGCTTTAAGTGGTGGTACGGCCCCTTTGGTCGCTACCTTCAAAGCGGGTGAAACCTTGACGGCTGGGCGCGTGGTCAATAGTGAGACTACCGCTGGGACGGGTCAACTCGAAGCCGCTACCGCGACTGGATTTGTTGATTGCATGGGAACGGTCATGGCGGTTGGTGGCGGTGTCGGTGTTGGAAGAAACATCGGATCGCTTACCTATTCAACCACACAGGGTGACGCGGAAGGGCTTGCGGATGTGAATTGCGATCCCCACGCCATCTACCGTGGGCTTCTGAGTGGTGGTGCAACGGCGAATACCGCGTTGCAGGATCTCATCTCGACCTCCGCAGACACCAATGGACTGACCATTACCGATGCGGATGTTGGGACTGCCACGATGGTGAATGGGACCGCTTGGCTGGCTGGCAACAAGGACGAGTCGAGAGTAATCGTCACGTTCAACTCGGCTACCAGCATCGTGGTTACGGTTCCGTTTTCCCAGGACATCGGGACAACGGAGACTTACCATTTCACTCCGATGTGTCCTGGCCGGACTGCGGCTGTCCAGCTTACGTCCACCCTTGACCAGATTAACTCTGCGATTGCGGTGGGAACTGGTGGGACGGCTCGATGCCAGAGTGTTGAACTCGATGGCGCAACAAACAGCTTTGCGAACATCGTTTTCTCGAATCATTACTTCAGTCCGATTGACTGATAGTCGGGAAACAATCTGACTTGCCAAGGTCGCTCCCTGGCAAGAACATCGGGATAAGGGGCCACTCGGGGCCGAGTACCTGGGTGGCCCCTTTTTCTCGTTATAAACCAGGAAGGAGATTAGCATGGCCGTACCGATGACAGCGGGAAGCCATCCAGATCTGCTGGATACCCGTTTCAGAGAAATCTTAATGCGGTGGACTGAGCCACCTGACGCGATGTTGCCGGAATTCTATACGGTGAAGACCACCACGAAGGCGGATGAGCGGCAGTCGCAGATGGAGCCGTTTGGTCGTCCGAGTGAGTTTGGCACCACCAGCAACCAGTCAATCACGTATCAGTCCCAGTCACAGGGATACGATGTGATTGCCACCCCCCGTGAGTTCGCGGGCGGTTTCCAGATCCAGCGGAAGCTGATGCGGGACGATCAATATGGTGCTATCGAGCGTTTGCCGACTCTTCTCAGGGATTCCTTCCAGGATCTCGAAGAGCATAACGCTTCTCGGGTCTTCCGGCTTGCGTTCCAGTCGGACTCGTATTTTTACAGCCAGTCCGAGGCTGTTGCGCTTTGCTCGAACTCCCACACGACCAACAGTGGGACCAGCACCACGACGGGATTCGACAATCTGGTCACGACTGCTCTTTCTGCCGTGAACCTTATTACCATGCGAATCCTGATGTCGAAGTTCAGGAATCCAGCCTCGCTACGGATGGGCGGAATCAATCCCGATACCATCCTGATTCCGCCCGATCTTTATGCAACCGCATATGAGATCATTGCGGCGGCGGGGAAGGTTGACACCTCGAACAACAATCCCAACGTCCATCAGGGCCAGTATCGGCTCCTCCAGTGGGATTACCTGACGGGTGACGACAACAGCGAGACGAACAACTACTTCCTGATCGATTCTCGCCGGATGAAACAAGCCCTGACGTGGTGGAACCGCGAGTCGTTCGAGATGGAAATGTTCAACGACTTCGACACGATGGTCATGAAGGAACGCGGGTACGTCAGGTACGGTTGTGACTTCAATGACTGGAGATGGGTTGTTGGCGCACAGGTGTCATAAGGAGAGAGCCATGAAGCGAAAATTGTTCCTGGCGTTGGCTCTCCTGGCCGCATGGCTGGTATTGCCAACGATTGTATCAGCCGAGTGGACGTGCTTTTACCCGCCCGGAACCGGAACCGTCTGCTTCGGAAAATCGGTAGACTCAACTCCGATCCCGTACAAGATGGTCGAGGTGCCCCGTGCTGGGTCGAACAACTCTGGACTTGGTAGCGGAACGTATGATCGCTACTATTTCTGGCTCGGCCAAACACCCCCGCTGAACGGGGTCTTGCTTGTATCGCATCACGCAACGGTGGAATCTGGACTGGGTGCGGACGCGATCCGGCAAGGAAATGTGACGCTGGATGATTCCAAGGGAGTGGCGTGCATAACGGCTCAAGGGTGCCCGAACGATATTCCATAGTCAGCTATCTTTTGCATACGACAAAAGATGCGTGGACTTGTGTGGTTGTCGGGATACTCCTTATAGGGGTTCACTTCCTGGTCTGGTGGGGAGTCCTGCCGCAAGAAGGCAGGACTCCCCAGGAATCAGTTGGACTAATTACCTTTCTTGGCGTAAGGGGGCCAAGAGAGGTGTGGACGCTCACACTCATTCTGGTGGGATTTGGAGCATGGGTTGCGACAAAAAGTCTGTGGGCGGGTGCGCTGATCGCATGGATATCACTCATGTCAGCCTACCAGATCCTATGGGTCGGTCGCCCGTTCGTTTTTATCTTCTACGATACATTCTACGCAGTAGCACTGATATCCTTCTTCGTGTTTTCAAAAAGACTCCATGCAGAGATGATGGCAAGGGTTCTTCTGTTCATCGCGCTTATCAACGTGTTTTGGCTTCCACTGCAACACTGGGAAATTGACCCGATATGGCATCAGATTCGACCGGAAGAACTGAAACACAACTGGAGGTTCACGGGTTGGCTGGACAACAACACGAATCTTGTTCACTACCTGGCGATGACAATTCCGCTTGCATCGGTTCTGTCATGGTGGCTGGTGATCCCGCTGGCGATCCCGGTCCTGTTGGCTACAAAGACCCTTCCGATAGTGGCTGGAATCATCGGCGTGATCGTTGCGAAGCGTTGGTGGGCGAAGAGGTTTCGCCCAATAGTTCTCGCCCTGTTCGGACTCGCGGCTCTTTACATCGGGATACTGGACCCCCCGAGGTTCTCTGGGGACGGAGTGCGTTTGGCAGTCTTCAGGGATTCCCTGAAAGTTCAGGCGCAGTGCCCAAACGGTTTGGTTTTCGGGTGTGGGCCGGGAAGTTTCAAGCAGGTCTTCGTCCGGTGGTTGATCAAAACCGACCACAATCTCGGAACGGCATCAGTTCGGAATCGACAAACAGGGAAACACGTTCAGCAGAAGAGGTTCCCTACCCATACGGAAATATACCATCACCCATCCAGTGAACTGCTGAAAGCCGTATTTGAACTGGGGTGGCCGGTTCTATTTATCATAACTGGATGGCTCATGTGGATGTGCCGGAAGATTGCCAGAAAGAAGTCGGAGAAATGGACAAATGCTTACATGGGAGCCTCGGTGGTTTTCATGGTCACAATGCTCGGGTATCAACCGTTTGCGGTGGCTCCGCTGGCGGTATCGGGTTTAATGGTTCTTGGAATTCTCGAAGGGAGGATTGGTAAATGAGTACGGAAACAATCAAGAAACGGGGAAAAAGGGGACGGGCAATGTCTCCAGAACAGAAAGACAAGATTGCGGAAGGGATCAGAACCGTTTCTGCAAAGCATGAAGCCCAGACAAGGGCGCAACAACAAGCAGACCATATTTCCGGTGAAGTCATGACCGTGGAAGCCCCGATGCCGGTTCGATCTGCATTGGCCGACGTTCATGTTCCACAGGATGTTGAGCCAAAAAGCGCACCTCTCAGCCCTCAATACCTGAAGGAACTGGAGTCTGAGAAAACCCAGCTCGAAGGTTCCTTGTTGGGTGAGAGCGGGATGAAGATAAAGAACCAGTCGGATTTACAGGGACTTCCGGCTGGTGTCTTTGATTCGGCCCCGGAATTTGCCGCCAAGATTGATGAGGCTTCCGCTCGGAACCGGATTACGGAGATTGACAAGATAATTTCCGATGCCACGACCGTTGCGACATCTCCCACCCGAAGGGACTCCCTCAATCAAGAACTGAAACATCTTGAAAAGGAAGTGTCCGAGGGAATGTTGCATCAGAACGATTACTTCCTGCCTGACAGCAAATCCAAGAACGGGGTTCTTTTGCAAAACCACGGCCAGTACAACCTGGACTGGCACGAACACAACAGTTCGAGGATTTCACGCATCAAGCATTTGCGGCAGACCTTGGACCCGGAACGCTATCAGACGGACTCGACGTATCGGTCCATAGAGACCATCAGGCCGGGTGCGCCCGCGCTAAAGCGGTTCGAGCCGTCCTCGGCCAGCGTGATGATTCAGGGTTGGGAAGACCCCGGCCTTTCCGACACAGAAAAAGCTATCAGGATGTTCAAGAATCTTGACCCCGAGAAGATCGCCGAAGAGCAGGGGACCACGGTGGAAGAGGTTCTTCGTATTCAGGGGAAACTCTCAGAACCCGCTTCGGCATAACGGAGATGGTTTGTGCTTCTTAGAACTATCCTGACAAGAGTTATCGAGCAAATAGACAATCGGGTTAGTTCCTCGTTCAACACGGCGATTGAGATCAAGGCCCTTGAGGCCATTAACCGCCGATATAAGGAACTGAATTACCTGACGGGGAACAGGCGTGGTCTCCCGTGGATGTCAAAACGGTACACGTTCCTGACTACCGCTCCCTATAACACGGGTACGGTCACGGCAACGAATGCCTCGCGCACGATTGCGGGGTCAGGAACGACATTCACCTCGGCGATGGTTGGGCGTAAGTTCAAGCTGGCTTCGGACCAATCTATTTACATCATTACGCGGTTCGTCTCTACGACTTCCATTCAGATAGATCGGGCATTTCAGGGAACTACGGCTGGCACCCTGAACTACGACATCTTTGAAGATCAGTACGACATGCCAGCCGACTTCCACGCAGATATCATCATGTCAAACCCGAATTCAAGCGGTGGGCTTGAGAAGGAGGGGGTCTGGGATTTGACGAACGAGTTCCCGAACAATTCCTCGTTTGGAACCCCGCAACGATACACGATTGAAAGTTTCAAGTCTCGCGAGGGGGCGGTGACAACGCTCACGGGAACCATCACATTCAACGATGCCTCCAGAAGCGTGACGGGTTCTGGATCGAGCTTTACGACGGAACTTGTTCCCGGCGACATGATTCGCCACGTTGTAACCTTTGTCTCGGGGACAGAAGCCGGAACGCTCTGGCGGGAAGTAGACTCTATTGCCTCGGACACTGCGCTGACACTGAAACAGGCGTGGAACGGAACGACGGGGACCAGCACAACCTCTCAACGCCAGGACGGGTGGTTGCGGGTGAGGCTCCATCCGATTCCAGACGACGAGATTCTTCACACACTGAAATATATCCGGCAGTTACCGGATCTGGCGGACATGACAAATATCCCGGAAATGCCGGACCTCTACCATCCGGCTATCATCGACGGGGCATTGATTGATATGTATGCCGACCAAAGTGATCGACAGCGAGTCATAGCCCGCGCTGATTTTGAACGCTGGAAAGAACAACTGCGAAAAGATTACAGCCTTGGCACGCAGACGGTGAGATTGATTCCTGCGCTAACCAACCCAAGGGTAGGCGTCTGAAATGCCGTATTTCGATGAAGAGGACTTTGAGTTTTACAATGCATTGGATCGGCTCCCGCCACCCGTTCCGCAGGGACCGGGGCCGGGGGGGGACGCTTTGAGTGCGGTGTTTGAAGATCCCTATGTTCAAGAACCCTGGAGAGGCATAGGTAGGCGTATGGAGGAAAATGTTCCAGAGGATGCGCCTTGGTCTGGATCGGTCTTGGGCCGAGCAGGATCGACATTTGGTAAATGGGCTTCTGGGAGGTTGCCCCAAGCCCCGAGTGAGATCCCATCCATTAAGTTCGGGAGGCGTCCTCCCGACCAGCCCAGGAGTCCCCAGGCGAGTCGGCGTATTTCGGTTAAGTCGGTGGGTGGATCTGGTAGCAAAGGCCCTCAGACAAGAAATCAGCCGTGGACCGAGTATGGTCTCCCAGAGTCGGAGGATGCTATTCGTAAAGGTATGGCGCAGGCAAAACGAAAAGACGCCAAGGATTATCGAATATATCAGAAGAGGATGAAGGAAATTAAAAGAAAAGAAAGAGAGAATTTCCGGAAACGGGAGGCCTACCTCAAGAAGTTGCGTAAATATGAACAAGCGTTGCGTAAACGCTTGCGTAAACTTCTATCCAAACCGATAAGAAACGAGTGGGGCGATATTTTGGGTGAGGGGCCTTTTTAAGGGTAGGTGCTTGAATGGCACAGAAATTCACACAACCTGTCACGATCACCCTGAACCAGCCGATCCGCCCTCCGTTCGGCGCGGAAAGGCGTGTTCCTTTGCAGAACATGGTGGTGACCCGTGATGGAGGCCGCAAACAGCGGGGTGGTCAAGATCGTCACATGAGCAATGCGATCACAGATGCGACAGTCGTGAATGGTGTCCACGACTTCCAACTGGGCGATACGCAGAAACTTATTGTTTCTGCTGGCGGGAAGATTCTCAAAGAAGACAATTTTGACGGAGCCTTCGATGATATTACGCAAGCGGGACTGGCATGGAGTTCAACTGCCCCTACGTCCACGATTGTAATGAATTCTATTATTGGCATCTGGAATCGTAACGGGGATGATGCCCAGAAGTGGAACCAGACAGACGTGACGACCTCCGATCTCGGTGCTACAAACGCAACGACGGCGGCTTTCGCCGTGGCCTATCGCGGTGTGGGCTTTGCCGCCGGGGTGGCGGCTACCATTGACACGCTTTATTATAGTGCTGTCGGGGACATTGATGGCACTTTCTCGGCACTTAATATCGGGCTTGGAGACGGACTCGGCGGAATCACCGGGTTCATCGGGCATCCGAATCCCAACGTGAACTTCGGGATTGTCTTCAAGGAACGCGGAATATACGCTCTTGATATGCCGAATATTTCATCTGCTGGTGGCTGGACGGTAAGAGAGCTAACGGGTACGGATCTCAGGTTGGGATGCCCCAGTTTTCATACCATCAAGGCTGTTCCGGTTCCGAACGGTCCTGACGTGTGGTTTCTTGGAAACGATGGGCAGCTATATTCCCTCAACCGCCTTATCGAAACCCAGGATTTACAGCTTGCGAGCATTAGTTTTCCGTACTCGACCTCTTTCGATGAAATCAAAAAGTCCAGGCTTGAGAATACTGTGGCACAGGTGGACACAGAAGGCGAGCAATACTGCCTGTTTGCATCCGTGGATGCTACCGACAAGAACGACAGGATGTTTACAGCCAGCTACCGCGTGGGCGGGGAATTAAAGGGTAGAAAAGGCTGGTTTCCTGAGTGCCAGATCCATCCAGGGGTAGAAGCCGCCTCTGTTGGCACAGTCAAGATTAAGAACCGACAGCGAATTGTAACTGGTGGATACAATGGCTTCCTGGATCGGCAGTTCGGGTCCAACCTGACGGATTTCTCAACAGAATCCGGGGGGACGGCAATCGTGGCCCGCCTTGACATATTCAACCTTGATTTTGGAAAGCCCGAGATAAAGAAAAAGATCAAGGATATTACGGTCCATCTTCGTCCAGAGGCTGATACCGATCTGACATTTGCTTGGTCAATAGATGACAATGCGAAGCAAACGGAGTTGGTTGATCAACTTGGTGTTCATGTCCCCCTCAACACATTTCTTCTGGATACGGATCTGTTGGCCGACAAGAACATTCTCTTGATATCCAAGACCAATCTTCGGGGTGTTACGGAGGGATATGTCATATCCTTCAGTCTCAGAAAGACTGCGAAGAGCCAATCCATTGAAATATATCGGATTATCTTTGATATTGACTTCTTTGGTTCAGAGCGTCCTTGGCCCATGCAGTTGGGGGTGGCAGTTTGACGGATCGGTTCGCAAAAAAGGTTGCCGGGAAATGTACCTGTTGCGGTTGCGGAATAACCAAGCAACCAGAGTTCCAGGGAGATGTACCATTTCATCCCGAATCGGTCCAGGTCTGGTTTCCATATGGCAAGGCGGAAAGCGGGGCGCAGAACCATGTATGCGTGGATCTGTGTGGTGAGTGCGCTCCGACGCTAAAGAAGAAGGACTACAAGCAGATAGAGGAATGTCTTGTCCGTTCACTCCACGGCGGCATCGACGCATCCCGGCTGGCAGAGGTGGAGAACCTGAGAGCGGTGCTATCAACAGCGGAAAAAGACCTGTCCACGGCAGAGATTGAAAGATTCATTTCCGAGGGCCGGGTGAAACTGGCTCGGTGGACACCGGATAAGGTCAAGGCACAAAAGGATTATTATTCAAAGGAAATAAAGATCAAGTCCGAACTTAAACGTGAACGGCATATAGATAAGGGCGCGGTTGTGGGGTCTTACATCTGATGCCTGTATCTCTCGCTGGGGATATATAACATGGCTGTCTCTGTAAGCAAGACTTTCACCGCAGAAGTTCTCTTTGCGAGTGAATTGAATACCAACTTCACCGACATCACTGGTGGCGGAATTGCAATTATCTCGCCGTGGACAGGGAACTGTGATGCGGATGGATTCAACCTGACGGATATGGGCAATATCATATACCGTGAGGAAGCGAAAGGGACGACAACCGCCAACCAGGGGGCTTTGTACTGCAACGTCGGCGCGATATCCTCGCTCACGGAACTCTTCTTCGGTGGGGAGAGTGACAGGGCAACCATTCCACTCACGCTTCAGGGTGGACGACAGACACAGCCCATAGTCCACCTGACGAACAAGTCGGGTGGGTCATTGGCGGCTGGTGACCTTGTGATTCAGGACACCGGCAACGACAGCGCAGTCACCACGACAACCGCAGAGGGTTCAACCGCCCAGGCATTTGTCTGTCTTGAAACCATTTCCAATAATGCCGCTGGTTACTTCCTTGCCGGACCCGGCATCGTGACCATGACTGCCGCTGATGCCATAACTCGGGGTAACTCTCTCAGAACGTCGGGCACGGCAAAGCGAGCCACGGATTCATCGACATTTACAACCGGCGACTTTGGTGTTGCTCTGGAGGCGGCTTCGGGTGCGGCGGAAACCTTCTCGGCCTTCTTCCGTGGAACCGACCTGGGTGGGGCCGACCCTGTTCTTCTGGCGACTGATGCGCCATCGACCCCGGCAGTGGACACCTTATATGCCGACACCATTGTCAAGGGATGGTGCGTAAAGGGCGGGGACACCTCGCCCAGCATCAGCGACGACGTAAATGTATCTAGCATTACGGACACGGGTGTCGGTCAGTACACCTTCGTCTGGGCAAGAGCCATGTCCAGTGCGAATTACTCAGGGGGAGGTGTTAGCACAGGAAACCCGGCTGGGGATGATAATACCTGGACCGATGGTTTGAATAGCGGAACCAACCCAGGAAGGACAACCGGGTCTTGGATCGCCTACACCTTTGTTACTGGCATTGGTGCTGACGACTGTGACATGATCATAATGGCGGTTGGAGACAACTGATGCGGACCAAGTTAAAGGTCTTGGAGAAGCCGGATGGGTTCGTGGCGATCCTTGTGCCAAACCCAAGGTTTAGGCTTTGGAAAGGAACTCCGAACTCGCTCAGGGAACTCACGTTTGAGCGACTGGAGCCTGACGAGAACGGGATCGAGCGGATGGTCGAGGTCAAAAAGCATGAGATCACGATGGTCTGGCCCGAAGCGGTTCGGAGGGGGCTAACGCTTGAAGAATATATGAAACGCGGGTTCACGCTTCCGAAAGAGACTTACCTTGAAATTCGCCCGAACTTACCCAACGATATGCACCCGCTGGTCCGAGATGACATTATCTTCCGCCAGATTAGCGAGAGATTCGATCCAGCAGAGAGCGATGATGATCACGTAGACCGGGAATGGGCGAAGATTGATCGCAGAAAGGATGCCAACCATGCCGGGTTCATCGGGAAATGGAACCTCTATCCCGAGGATCAGCCGTGGTGGTTTGAAAGGAAGGGTTTCAGGCCACTCAGGTACTTCAGGCGGAACGCATACCGGCAAAACGAGAAGAAAAAAGTCTTGTGGGATGACAAGCGGGTCACGACCCAAATGGAAGTCTCGGAAATGCTCAGGTGGTATGAGTTGCCGCCAAGGGGGAATTACACCGAAAACGGAATTTCGGAAATGGTGATGAGGTGGCGCAAGGAAGCGGCTCCTCAGTGTTCCGCGTTTGTTCCTCCGAAGAACGCTTTACCTCCACCGATGCCAAGGAAGCCCGTAAACCATGACGATCCAGCGGTTCCAACGATGAAAGGATTCGAGAATGTCCGGCAAATGCGCCGTCTATGCAAAGCCTGATGGGAGCCTTCGGGTCATCTACCCGAACCGGAACAAATTTCCACCACAGAAACTTGTTGATTCCTGGTTCGGCTCCCAAGCGGCCAAAGATCCGGACTTGTCTGATGCGACCCGTGTTCTCTATATCGAAGAAGATGCGCTTCCCTGGATCGTGGACCCGACAATAGCGGATCACCGTCACTATGTGTGTTCCTGGGATGGGGCGAAAATCGTGATAGACCTGACCAAAATTCCAGAGGAAGACAAGACGAAGGTGCCGAAGTGAGCCGCAACAATGGATGAGGATGATTTGCCTTGGGTTGGCGACGATATGCTGACGAAGCACAGACACCTTGTGTATAAATGGGATGGCAAGAAGATCAGGGAAGACAAGAAAAAGATTCCAGACAGATGAGCGAGAATTCGGTGGCCGATGAAAGAACAGATGAGAAGTATGAGTCTGGACTTGAGAGGATTTATTCGCGTCTCGGCTTCATAGAACAGGTATGCCCTATTTGTTTTGTTAATGGCCGTGAAGGAATCATGGGGTTCAGGTATTCCATCGTTCAGCAGGAACCCGTTTGTGACAACATTTTGCTTAAATGCAAAACCTGTAAGCACATTGTGATGTTTGGTATTCCAATGATTTCGGCAGAATTGGAGCATGAAATTTCGGAGCGCAATGGGACTTGGTTCACTCCGCACTGGAAAAATGGGAGTGACCCTGATGCCATTCAGTTGGAACGTCTCGTCGCTCTTGGTTACGCGGAATACGAATACAGGAGAACCAAATAATGGGTGCGGCGGCAGCGGCTTGGGCAGGAGTAGGACTGGCGGCGATAGGTACGGGGAAAAGCCTCGCCAGCTCACCGGGTGGGGGCGGCGGGGGAAGAGGCGGGCAAGGCCCGCCTCCAGTCCCGGGATTTGGAGAAGGCCCGTTTTGGGGCGGCTTTCAGAGGGAGCAACTTTCGGGTCTGCCCAGTGCCGCCACAAGACAAAGGGAACTAGATTTTGGCCGAGCGGATTTTGGTGGGGAAGCACTGGGCTCCATGCGGGGAGCGTTGCCGGGATTCATGCCCGCCCCCGGTGAGGATGTTTTCCGAGGAGATCTGTACGGTGCCGGACGGGATTTAGATGCATTCGAAAGGGCGCGTGATGCCTTCGGAGCAAGTATTGATCGGTATGGTGCGCTTGGCGGGAGGGCACTTGGCACAGAAATGATTGCTCGCCCCTTGGTGGAACAAGGTCTTGCCACCCCATTTGCTCTCGGACCACAAACAGAGGGTCTCTTTGATCAACGAGCCGCTGGGCGTAGAAACCTTTTACTGGCTGAACAGGCAAGGGCCGCCGCCGGATTGCGGGAAAGACTTGCTGGGCGTTTCGGGCCGGGATACCAGTCAGGGACTCCATTCCTCGCAGGAGAAGAAGAATATGTCACGCGGCCCTATGCTCAAGGGCTTACACAGCTAGGTATTAGCGACATCGAACAACGTCTCGGGGCGGCGAGGTGGCAAAGGGGATATGAACGAGATGTCCTCGGTGATGCGGTCAGAGCGCAATTACAGGCTGGTCAATATGGTGACGTTGCGGCCCGCGAGCTACAGAGAGGCGGACTGGACATGGCGACGTTGCGTTCCGAAGACGCCCGCGCAAGGATGGCATACCTCCAGAGGGTTCAAACTGAAACACCTAACCTCATGGGGGCTCCCCTGGATGCGTTGAAGGCCGTAAGAACCATTCAGGGCGGCCCAGGGGGTGGTGGAGGCCCAACATTCCCGACACAAACAGGTGGCTCTGACTGGGGGAGTGATCTCATGGGTCTTGGCGGAACTGTCGTCGGGGAGGCTCTCAGGTCAAAAAGACATGAAGATTGGCTGAAGAGGCAGTATCCGACCGGACAAGATCCTTCCGCTCCTGAGTGGGAAAGCCCGTGGGATGGAGATCCGTGGGCGGGTTCAAACCTCCCCGATTCCGGCTGGGGAGGTGCGCCGAATCCTATGGATTATAGAGATGAAAGTGGTTTCGGCACCCCTGACTACGGTGGGCCTGTCGACACCTACAGTCCTCTGGCTGGCGGGTCACTTTATGGCAGAACGGGACCGTATTGGTAGGGTGTGGCTGAATGGATCGGCCATCTTGACGACATCACCAATACTCTCCTGAACCAGTTCATAGAACCAGGATCTTATTACGACGCGCTTTAAACCATAGTGGCTTCGGTACTCAGGACAGTAATTAAGAATGATAAGAATGAAATCCCAGCAACGGGAGAAACCATAAATGCCTTACCATGATCGACGCAGGCCACCCCAGTTCTCCGGCATTGGAGGCGGCCTTCGGCTATTTGCCCAAAACCTTCTCGCGCCGCTGGCAGAGCAAAGAGCCCTTGAATCAGATCTTATGAAGAGCAAGATTCTTAATCGGGCGGCAGAAGACAGGCAAATTAGGGCGGAAAAGAGACGGGCGGCCCAAGCCAAAACGGTAGAGGACAGCCGACGCCTATGGGAAGAGGCTCGAACGCGCGACGCCCGAATGCAAGCACAGATAACGTGGGAGCTGCGGAAAAGACGAGAAGATGAACTGGAGCAGGCCAGACTTGATAGACCCGCCTCGCGAGAAGCGTATGATATAAAACTCCGGGCCTATGGTAGAGATCCAAGAACCCTTGATCAACCTGGTATGGAAGGTTCTTTTGGTCCTGGAAGCGGGGCTCCTTCGTGGCCGTCAATTGGTGCTATAGAACGGGCACCGAAACATGAATCATTCAGGAAGTCATTGCCTCTCGGGACAGACCCCGTCAAACCACCAGCCAAGATAGCGGTTGCACGAGAGGTGTCCCGTCTTAGAATACAATTGGAAGCAACCAAGGTTCCAGAAAATCTATGGCCTACAGATCCCCGAACGAGAGATATGTACAATCAATTGGTATATTTGACACGTGGGGATCGCGAGGGTTCAACCATCTTCGAAAGACTTCAGCGTAAAGGACCGCCAACGGCATGGGGGGCGGGACGAACACCCGCGGAACAGAGGCATTTCCTAAACCTGTCGGGTCTGACCCCAATACACACAGCCATTTACCGTAAGAATAAGGACGGATCTTACACGGCAGGGTCTGGAGTTATCAGGGGGGGTCGCTTATTTGAATACAGAGAAAATCCGAAGACAGGAGGTTACCTGAAAAACCCAGATGGAACTGAAAAGCTCTTCCGGGCACCACCGGGAAGCTATCCGGTTACGGACCCAAAAATGGGTATGACTGCCCAGGAGGCGCGATATCGCAAGAGGCAGCTTGGAATTATGATTTCACGGATGTCGGGGGGGGCGACAAATATCGAGGAACTGGAAAAGAGGGGATTTGTCGGAAATATATTCCAGCCATCCAAGGGTATGCCACATAGGTTTGAATTAACGCCAAGGGCCCAGAAATTTCTTGATCAGGCCGGATCGGGTGGGACTGCCATCACACTAGCCCGAGCCATTAAGGAAGCGGCACTGAAACAGCCTGCCATTCTTGGTCAGGCAGGAGCACTCTCATCTCTTGCCCAGCGGTTCACATCTCATACCAAACAATTGCTGAGAAAATTCCGCACTATTCCGTTAATGGGAAAATTTGTGGCTGAAAACCCTGGAGGCGTGGGAGGGTTTGAAGAGCGAGGTATTCTTTCGTGGACGAAGGGCAAGGATGGAATGGTTCTGGAAGCAACGCTAAAAGACGGAAAATGGACAAACGAGTGGGTGAAAGCCGAGAACGCCAAGGATATCGGCAATTGGGAGAGGGGCCAAGACCATTCAACGGTAATAAATAATACCTTCACACGAATCGAGAAGTCCCACGTATGGCAAACGATGATGGCTGGCGGGGTATCAAGGGAGACTGTTAAATCCACGATTTTCGGTCTGGCTCTTCATGTATTAGCCGCAAGGGGTATCAAGGGAAGCCGAATCAGCACGAAACTGTTAAATCTAACCATTACTGAAATTGCCGGAGTAACCGATAGTGTTGAGACGTTCGTAGCAAAACTGGATAACCTTGAACGTCGCCTGATTCAGCCAGTGGTAAAATCTTCCCTGTCTATTTTCATGCAACCCTTTCATCCCATGAACATCTATGCTGGGATGGGCATAAGACCCGATCGAAGAATCGCGGCAACAATCGCGCACGAATCGACATACTTCAACACGGAAAATGGTGAGCTTGAAAGAGGTAAAACACCCCAGACACCGGGAGCCGCCGCCGGGAGCGGGAAACCGAAAGTACGTCCCCGCGAAACAAGGGTGATGGTCTATGATGAAACGAAAAAGGCAAGCAGATACGAAACCGAAGAGGAAAGGTTGGAAAGGGAACGAACAGACGCGGGGCTTCCAGAATGGACCTCCCCGATGGGCTTTTGATCGCCTGATATTAACGCTGGAGAGGTAACGTGGCCGGTAGAATGATAATTAAGGGTGGATCATACTATTATCCCCTGGAATGGGATAAAGAAAAAAGAGATCGATGGGCCAGGATGATACACGAAGGCCAGGGATATGAAGGCCCAGGAAGAGGCGAAACCACGGGGGTTTACTCTGCCGGGGAGTACGGGCCTGGAGTGGAAGGGCCTCCCCCAATCCACAAGAGGAGGGCACTTGGTCCCGATCCCGGGGGCAGATGGGATGCTGAAGGCCTGTTATCTGACCCGTGGCAAAGTGCCCTTGAAGCACGGAAACACCAACAGGATGTCTACGGCGGTTCCTCTCTTGCCGAAATGGCAAGAAGAGAGCAGGAAATGCAGGTTCAACGACGGAAGTTTATCGACCGGTATCAAGGACACGACCCCTCCCAGGAGCTTTCCTGGAGAACACGCGTTCCTACTCCAGCCACATCCATGTTTACCGACAAACCACCTCGAATTCCCATCCCCGCGCCTCCGGGCGCGCCCGGAGCTTTTATTAACCCAGAATCCGCCAACATAGCGCGTCGAGCCCTCAAGGCTGGTTGGCTGGAAAGTGGGACAAGAACAGGTAGTCCCCTAACCAATCTGCCCGCGAGAGCATTGCAGACAGGCCAGCGTGCTGTTTCCGACTGGATGTCATCGCTTCCCGCGCACGAACAATTGGCATTACACACTATATTGTCATACGCACCCTTCGGGGCTGCGGCTAAGGTTTACACCGCCGCAAGACAGGCCCCGAAAGGGGTAAAGTTCTTTGGTACCATGCTATCCTATTTAACTGGATACACAGCAGAAGACTTGTCGCAGACCCTTCGTTTAACCCCAAAAAGCGAACTTTCAAAACATCTCGCCGGTATCTTACCGGTTGGCACGAAGGTGAGCATAAACGCGGCCAAGAAATTCGCGAGTGCATTTGACAAAATGCCAGGTCTCCGAAAACCATTCAATATAATAAGATTAAATCGTTTCATGGATGCGACAGATGACATGAAAACGGAATGGAGACCCTCTCTCTCCGCAAAATGGTATTTCGAACAGCTTGACAAGCTCGGTGTCAAGATTCCATTTGGTACCGGTCTCCCGAATACAAGGGCGGCGGTGGATGATGCTTTGAAATATATAGATGATACCCCACAGGCCCTTGAGCTTAAAAGGGCAGCCAAGAAATTGCTTGAGGGAATGAAAAAAGACCCAGGTGGAAAGAGTATTATTCCTCCGCCCATGAAAGCGGGTCAAGCAGGAACCCAGCCGGATATTCCACTCAGGAGAATAACAGACTATGCAGATACCCTGGATGATAGAATCCGCGAACTTGAAACAATCATGGCGAAAGACCCAACATTTGTTCGTCCTCTCAGGGAATATGAACATTTGACAAAAGTCAGAGATGCCTTACTTGGGGATCTTAGGAATCTGGCAGAAATCGGGAAGGGAACGCAGAAAGGCTTGTTTGCATTAGGACGCAAGGCGACAGAGACGGAAACGGCACGAGGGAAAAAATCCCAACTATTACTCGAAGCCCTGAATGTAAAAGAGAGAGAGATTGCGATAAACTATTTCGAACAAAGCGTCATTCAGCAGTCCAAAAAGCAGTTAACTGGAAGCGGGAAGCACAACCTGGAAATAATAGACATCAACAAAGCACTCGATAAATTAAGGGATCTTAAAAGTACAAATCCGACCTTCGTGCGCGGAATCGGAAAGGAAAACCTTGATGAAGTTATAGGGTTCTTTGAAAAACATTCCCAAATCATGGAAAGACTTAGCCTGGTAGGACCGGGTGCGCTCCAACTGTATGGACAATTCTCCGCATTGGGTGTGGGTGCTGGTATGTCTATCGGCTCTATATTTGGGCCCGGTATGGCGGCAATGGGCGGATTGGTTGGCGCGAAAATGGGAGTTCAGATTCCCAGGAAAATAGCAGATGTGTTGCTGACGAAGATTGGCAGAAGAATACTGACAAAAACAATGGAATTTTCAGACGGTCTCTTGACTCCAAGGGCAATTATGGTTTCCGCATTTTTTGCGAAACTTGGACTAGACTTAACCGAGAAGGGCGTGGAGACCCTGGTAAGAGAATCCATCATGCCGAACGTGAGAAAAGTAAAGGAGGGGATACGGAAAAGCATCGGTGTGGATATTAATTCAGCCGTTCGAAATGTGGCGGGAAGGATAACGGGGTCAACGAGGGAAATCGCGGGTGCGCCTGGAGCATATCGCGCAGGAACAGAAACACTCCCAACCGGAGGGGGTATTCTACCCTCACTCACACCACCACCACCATTCAGGCCACCAACAATGGGACAACGCCTCTCAGAAATATCCGATTGGGCACGCAAGGCTGGGCGAACGCAAACCCTACAGGAAAGAATGGAGATGAAAAGACTCGAAAGAAAAGAACCAGTTGTTTCTAAAGAGAAAATCAAGATGGTTTCCGACGCATTTCGTATTGACAAAAAAACAGCAAGGGAAATATTGGTCAGAATAATGAAGCCGTCACGCCCATACGTTGGAACAGCAGAATAGAGGCAAGATCAAACATGAACCGCCATATGTTCACAGCCCTGATTGTTTTCACCCTCATATGGTGGGGGCCGGGTTTACTTGCACCGCATCGATTTGATACGGCCCACATGATTACGTTCATTCTGGTGGGATGCTTGTGGCTGGCCTGGAAACTGGGACAACGCGAGAAATGGCTTGGCTGGACATACACGGCCCTGATTATCGGAACAGGAGTAAACCTGTTCACAAACCGAACGGTCTTGCTGAAGGGCATGCGCGATGGTGCTGTACGTGCTGACATCACACTCGTCCCGCTACTTGGTTGTCTTTCCATCGGCGCGGCGGTCTGTATCTTCTTGTGGGCGGCGAATCTGAGTGCCTCAGACTCGCGCTTCCTGGCGAAATCCATTGCTTTTGTTGGGGCCATCAGCGGGGTATTGGGGATTATCCAACTATACAGCGGTGATTTTATGGGCATATACGGCGTGAATCCGGTCAAGGACGTGGGCGCATCCGTCGGATTGTGGGGAAATCCGGGCCTTCAGGGCATCACCCTCGCCCTGACCCTCCCCCTGGCCCTGTTCGCGCTCCCGTGGGCTTCGATACCAATAATGGCGGGACTCGTAGCCTCGAAATCCGTGATTGGATTCCTTGCGGCGGCAACAGCAACAGTGTACTATCTGTCACTAATCAAGATCTGGTGGGTTATCTTGATTCTGGCTGTTGCGTTCACCGTGTTCCTGAAGATTGAAGACCCACAAAGTTTTCGCCATCTGGACCGTCTCCGTGTGTGGAAAGCCACGGCGTGGCTATGGCCCAGGTATCCGACAGGAAGGTTTCTTGGAGACAAATCCTTGCCTGTCTCAGCCATATCATCAACATTCGGATGGGGACTCGGAATGTTCAAGAAGCGATTTCCGATATGGGATTATCGCTCATTTCGTATCGGCCTGATTCGAGAGGAGGGTCCGCCTGACAAGGATCGAACAAGAACGGGAGAAAATACGACCGTGACCGGGAGGCCGTGGCATCATCCCCATAACGAGTTCTTATCATTGCTGTTCGAGGGCGGACCAGCCGCCATCTTGCCATTTCTCGTCTTTGTGTTTGGGCTCCTCCTCCCAATAAAAAAGCACAAGGACACTAGAGGAGAGGCGAGGGCTTTCGGTGCTTGCCTGATAGCCGGTCTGGTATCCGCCCTCTGGCATTTTCCTTTTCATTTCGCACCATCGGCGGTGATACTGTCTATCGCCGCAAGCCGCCTGTCCGTGGGAGAGACACGATGAAGAAGATAGCTGTACTCCTGCTCGGGGCCGTCCTGCTTCTGCCGGTGGCGGCTCACGCGCAAAAACGTAGACCCATCTGGTATCTGAGATCCAACCCGGCAACAACGTGCCTTGATGCACTCGGTGCTGGGCATCGCTGTACCGTCAACCTCGATCTCAGGGGGCAGATTGGATTCAACCAGACGCGATCCGCCATCGAAGGGGTGATCCGGCTGATTGGATTGCAATCGATCCAGAACCTGTCATGGGATGTGAACATCTACTCCTCCGACAGATTCTCCCGAGCCAACATGGATGACGACCCGCTTGTAGATTTCCACTCATTCACTTCCGCTGATGGTAAACAAGTATCATCGTCAGCCGGGTTCGGCGATCAGTACAAATACTCTGTGTCTGGATTGAGTATTCCGTACCGTGACCAGGATCGGATTCGTGAGAGCGGGACGAGGGGTAGCCCCCTCGACGTGGGACCATCCCAGGTTCACATCGAGATTATCCCGAGGAATACCTCCTCAACGGGTGACAAATTTTCCGGGGCCGATGGAGCGGTGGTCGTCATCATCGGCATCGAACCGCTTCTGGACTGAGAGGGGACAATGTATATCATCCGAAAATACTGGTATATGCTCCCGATTGCGATATTTTTGGTATCGCTATCGCTCTTCGCGTCAAACGCCCCCGCCCCAGACATCTCCACTTTCGGAGGGGCCAGCACGAACAAGGCAAACCAGTACAACTTTGCTCAGGTAATCAAGGGAACGTCCATCGACGATGCTGTCACCATCTCATGGGACTTGGACAAGAACCAGATTGCCACCGTGACGTTGGCTGGCAACCGGACTCTTGGCGCACCGGACAATATGCGAGACGGAGGAACATATATCCTCATCGTCAAGCAAGACGGATCTGGCAGTCGGACACTTTCCTATAACAGTGCGTTCAAATTCCCGGCTGGGACAGCCCCCACGCTGACGACAGCGGCTTCCAGCGTTGACGTGCTGACATTTATTTCTGACGGCTCGTCGATGTATGGCGTATCGCAACTGGACCTTAAATGATGCGACTGCTTATCGGTCTTGTCCTGACGGCTCTATGTATGTTTCCGTCCACAGCCTCGGCCATCATGGTGTTTCCCACCACGTTCTATTCTGCGGCGGCTGGCGGATACGAAGCAAACGCCGTCAGATTCGATGGGAGCGCAGACTACCTTTTGCGCGGTGCCGGGCTATCCGGGGCTTCGGATTCTAAAGTGGGAGTCCTGAGCTTCTGGTTCCAATTTCAGGGCGGTAATGGAACAGAGCAAGCAATAATATCCGGTGCCGCCACGACTGTTCAGATCATCAAAAACTCGGCGAACAAGATACGGCTGATTTTACAGAATAGTGGTTTCGCGTTTGGATGGGACGCTTCCACATCGACGGCCTATACTGCCGATGGAAACTGGCATCATTTCCTTGCGTCCTGGGATGTGGGGTCATCGGCGGGATATATCTATGTTGATGATTCCGCTGATCTAAGCGAGGCAACAAACACTGATCAGGACATCGAGTGGACCCAAAGTGACTGGGGCATAGGATCGACACCAGGGGCTGGCAACAAATTGAATTGCGAAATTGCCGACCTCTATCTTAACACCGCAACCAGCCTGAATCTATCTACGACTTCCAATCGGCGAAAATTCATTGACGGGGATGGGAAGCCCGTGGATCTTGGCGAAACAAACTGCTCGGAGCCAACCGGATCACAACCGCTGATTTGCCTGACAAACCCAACGGCTACCTGGCAAAACAACCTTGGTTCTGCGGGGAATTTCAACGAAAATGGCGCGTTGACGGATGCGGCAGACAGCCCAAGTGATTAGGAGATAGGCAATGAAAAGAGTTGTGGTAGTAGCCGCCCTCGCCGCCATCCTGCTGGCGGGACCAGCGTGGGCTAGATGGGCAAAGGTCGATAGCAAGGGGATTGTCAGGGAGATTTACCGTGGGCGCAAGGGTGTGACGGTTGGTGGTATCAATCACTCAAGGGGAATCTTCAAGAAGTGGTCTGCCGAGGAACTGGCAAAGCTGGGAATAAAGAAGATTGTCAGAGACAAGCGGCCCCCTTACAATCCAAGGACGCAGAATGTCCGGCTGAATCGCATCAAGGTCAAGGATAGGTTCGGCAGGGAAACATGGACAATCATCAACCTCCCGCTTCCAGAGAGGAAGGATCGTGTCCGTTCAAACAGACGAAGGAAGTACAGGAGCGCGTTTGGCGGGAACTTGGCGATCATTGACGCTATGCTGGAGGCGTTTCAGGGGTTCCGCGCCGGGGGCGTTGAACTCCCGCCCAAGATGATAGAAATATTGAACTCCTGGATAGAGATCAACAAGGCCAACCCGCTACCGAAGAGATGAATGAGAAATGCCTGACGATCCCGAACTTGGAAAACATCTAGAGCTTCTCATTCGCATAGATGAACGAACGGAAAAGAATTCCGAGGATCTCTCAGAGGTCCGCGCTCATCTAAAGGAGCAGAACACATCGTTGTTGCGGCACTCGAATGAGATTGCATCCCTAAACGGAAGCAATGCCTGGACAAAGCGTATCTTGATGGGGGTGGGGGGAATCGGCATAATCTCAGCAATCAAGGCATTCTGGATCGGCAGATGAGAGCCATCCTTTTTTCGATGCTGTTGCTGATATCTTCTTGCTCGCCCCTTGTTCCGCCCTATCCCGAGAGTCAACTTTACTGTTTGCCGCCAAATGCTCCTAGCGGATTCCATGAATGGCCGTCAATGGCGATGGCCGTTGCCATGATGGATGAGGACGGTGCATACTTTCCTGTCGTGAGGGTTCTTTACAAAAAGGGGAACGAGATGATATCCGCCGTCTGGTACGGCGGGAAACTGGTCGTTCTGGACAGGAACCCCAACGATTACGGCGTCCCTGTTTTCTACAATTCCGGTTTGATAATTCGTGTGTCCAAGGCATCTATCCGCATCAGGATGAAACCGAAGCCAGGATGTGCCTGGGGGACAATAAGATTCCAATCAAAACAGGAGATACAGGCATGAGAGCGTACAGTAAAGCCATCGTCGCCGTGTTGGGCGCAATCGCCTCAATCACCGGATGGAGTTGGCTGGATAGCGCGTCGGTTGGGGCCATCTCGACGATCCTGACCACCCTGCTGGTCTACCTCGTCCCGAACTCTGACTAGGGGATAGCCAATGGCTGGATACAAGTACCCTACTCCGAAGAAAAAGAAGAAGAAGGCCAAGAAAAAGAAGAAGTGATGAAACCAAGAATCCCCGGTCTGGGGCTTGTTCTGATTTCCCCGGTGGGGGGGGGCCCCCACCGGACGGCCCTGGTACGTTTCTACAACAGATACCGTTCAATGATTTGACGCAATAGTTCAGACACGGAAAGCCCCTCGAAAGCGGCCCGTTGCTTGATTCTTTTCTTCTGGCCCGTTGTCAAATAGACAACTTGGGGGGTATCCAGCAAATCCCCGGCATTCCCGTTTCTCCTGGGACGGCCAGCCCCTTCCCGCTTACCACCGATGTTCTTCTTCTCCTGCTCTAACTGCATAACCTCTAATGTCTCCATCATCATTCCTCCCTTCCCGGAATGCCGGGAAATCCCTTGTTAGCCAGCATTCTCTTATTCTGTTCGATAAACTTCCGTCGCTCCCTCTTCTCCTCCTCGGTTGCTGGTATCATCGAGATTGAGTTCTTTTCTATTGCCAACCGCTCTGGCCGGGTGAGCCTCCACTCACGGAGCAAGTCTGCTATCGTTGGAAAGTACTTCTCTCTTACTACCCACGAATGGATAGCCTTTGCTAGCTCCATTTCTGGTATCTTCCCCAGTTTCTCCATGTATATGGAAACAGACTCAGGGGGAAACTTGAATCCAGGGAAGGCTGAAGTCAACAGGATGAGGTTCTCTTGAATGGGCGATAATTCACCCTGTCCAGTTTCGCGCAATGTTAATGATGTTCGAGGTTCCTGGCCCAATGTTGGGTTTGCTCTCCTCGCTGGCTCCAATTTCATCCTCCCATCTCCCCTGATTCAACCAAGTCGCCGGATATGGGGTGTACCGGCCACCATCTAGCTGTCCTGACGCAACCTGGGCCCTGACCGCCCCCAAGATCGCCCCAGCCCCCGCCTCAAGGACGGCTTTTCTCCACCGTTCGTGTGTGTGCTTCTTTCCACCCGCCCGTCGTGGATATGCATTCCAGAAATCCTCGAACTCCTTCAGGTATGCCATTATTTCCTCCCCCTTCGTACTGAAGACGCACCCCTCCTCCCTTGATCCCTGCATTAGTAGGAGCAGGGGCATGAATGCTTCTGAGGCGTATCCACCAGATGGCCGGTTTCGAGGCCAATCGCCCTGCTTGAGGGATTCGGACCCTCAAAATATGCAGTATTCTGGCTTCTTGAAGGGGCCGTCATACTCGGACACCCTTCAGGACCGGGAGCCTCCCGCTATCAACGGAAGTAAGATTCCCGCCTCAAGTGGACAGTTTTAACTGCTGGCTTTTGTCCAGGCCAGTCGGATTTGTTGCCGGTATCTCAGGTTCCGAGTGACCTGAGATACCGGATAAAAAACAGCCCCCGAACTCCGGTGTATTCCCCCGCAAAAGGTATATGTCACCGGAGCCGAGGGCTGTTTATAGGCCATCATGCTCACCGTTTGCGGGGTGCTTCACGATCATGGTCGCAGATCTTTCCGTTCTTGTCAAGGGGGTTGGGTGGCCGTAATGGATTTTCACCTTGGATTACCCGTGGGCCATGAGCCCCCAATGATCCGGTGATTGATCCACTCGCACACCTCCAGCATCCCACCAGCGCACGATACGGAAATCAGTAGACTGGCCGATGCTACCAGGACTCCGAGGGTTACCTTTGCCATCGGATGGCGGGCTGAGAAGAACATCCAATAGTAGGCATTCCCCGCTCCGATGGCAACGGGAGTCAGGAAGTAGACGGACATTTCGCCGATGGCAACGACCCAGTTGGCGATTTCGCCGTCCCACCACGGAGTCGTCATCTATCCCCCTGGGTTTGCCCGTTCCATGAAGGCATCACGATCAAAATTCTCGTAATCGTCTTCAAGGATGTCGGCAACCCTTTCTGTTATCCAGTCGAGAGAACTTATATCGACAGGACTGCCTCCCAAATGGTGTAACATTACCCTCTCTTCTCTCAGTATGTCTGCGAACTGTAGGTGAAGGCCGGGGCTGAAGTGGTCCTTTGGATTGAGGCTACCCATTAAGATAACTGCCGGGGTATTGAAATGGAAATCTCGGCCCCCGGCCCCTTTCCATTGATTGCATGGTAGTACTTTTCAATCAGGCCACTGACGACCTGTGAGTCGTCGTGTAGTATACCCGCACCAACGAGAGCGTCGAGAACGACCTTGTCGAGGTTATCCCTGTCTGGCCGTTTGGTTGAAAAGACTGGCCCCCCGGGATCTTTCTTGCGACAGAGACGTTTTGGCCTTTTCATGAAAAAGGTGACATCCACACGAATTGGCGTGGATGGGTCTCCGATGGGCTGGGGACAGTTCTTTTTGGCCTCCCAATGGATTCTTTCCTTGAATCCATCGGCGGTTGAGGGTGTGTAGGCGTGCCCGCCCTTTACGACTCTTATCCTGGGTTGGGCCTTTGGTTCCCCAGAGACCCAGATCTTGGTGACGAGAGACCACTCCGTTATAAGCATATGGTATTCCTAATTCCTGTTCCAGAATTGTCCCGGGGACATGAAGCGGTGCAGTACCAGCAGAGACAGACAGGCCATTTCAAAAAGAAGGACCGGGGAGTATTCCCCCCAGACCTGGATGGCGTCCCTTCTTGCAAGTTCGCATGACAAGAGGTCTGGTCCCCTTGGGACAGGCACTGTCATTTCTTATCTCCAATTCGGGTGAACTTGGTTGACCATCCCCGAGAAATCCTTGCGTCTTGCGCGGGTTTGGGCTTGAAGAGACGCTCGGTTTCTTTGCCTTCAATCACCCAATCGCCAACACTGACCAATTCCACGCCCTCGAAGTGGTTCTTGAGAGCCTTTTCAAGGGCTTCGCATTCCGACTTTTTCCCCTTGAGGAAGTCTAATAGGTCTAATTTAGTCGCAATTGCGGGTTGGTCCAAAACCGATATTTCCTCCCCGATCTCCTCGGACCTGGGTTTCTGCGCCTTCAGTGTCGAGAACACCTGTGGTTTTCGAACACCATTTTCTACAAGCCAGCGGTGTGTGTCCAGGAATTTCAGGAATACGCCGAGGTCATTGGCCTGGACGCTTCCGTCCCCGCCTTTGTCCCACTGGTGGACAGAATAATTCCCATCGCTTGTTACATGGATGGAGATGCGTGAGTGCTGGTCAATGTTGGTTTCCTGCCCCTCTCCGAACGCCGAGAGGTAGGCGGACATTTGCAGGGCTTCGAATGCTGAGACCGGCCCGGTTTTCAGGTCAAAGATGGCGGGTTTCCCCTCATAGGAACCGATTCTGTCCAGGCGACCAGCAAATCCGTGGTTCCTTGAGCAAACGACCATTTCCATCTCGGTGTAGGTAGGGCTCTTGTCTTTTATGAAGCGGTCGTATCCGATTACATATGGTCTCCAGCTAGGATGGAGGGCTTCAAGATCAACAACAGGCTCTTCCGGTTTCCCGCCGTCCATGATGAAGGCGGCTTCGTGTACGGCTTCTCCTCGCCGAGCGGCTGATTTGAGGGTTTCCTTGGGTATCCCTGAAGAATCAAACGGGAGTACCGTGGTAACAGACACCAGATTTCCCGGCTGATAGTATCCTTTATTGTCACGAACCAGATCTACCATCGTGTCTTTCCTCCTTCTCGGCGGGGAACAATTCGCTGACAGGTACGTTCAGAATTTCAGATAACCGCTTGGCTGTGGAAGGGTCGGGATCTCTTGCGCCCCTGACAATGTGGCTCAGGAAAGTCTCGGGGATTTCTGCTTTCCCGGCTATTCTCCATTGAGGGATGCCGGACTTCAAAATGGCCAACTTCAGTTCGTACCGCATGGTCGTTCTGCTAGAGAACTTATTCCTCAGATCGCGGTGCAACATGGTTGTCCTCCTTTGGGCCCCGGCCAGGGGAAGGGCTATCTGTGATGAAATAATGCTCGGTATCACCACTCCTGCCCATACCCCTGACCGGGGTGAAGGTGTGTGTTAGAACGGCAAATCGTCGTTTGGTTCAGACGGTTGGTTATCTCCCCCCTCGGATTGGAGGGCAAAGCTGTCCCGGGATGGGGTCAGCACGTTGCTGCCCGGTCTTGACGCAATGGATTCTGCGAGTCCAGGGATTTTGGCTCGCTCCTCCCACTTATCCAAAACGAACTGGAGGACATTAGTTGCCCCCTTGCCGAGGGTGATTGCCTCGCTCCCCGTGCATACGTACACGGGAACGGAGTCCACCTTGGACGCTCCGTCGTTTTGTAACCAGAGGTCATGCATCTGATTGAAGCTCATGGTTGCGCCCACCGAACAGGCGCACCAGGGCACGATTCCCACGCGCTTCCCGTCCGAGCCATTCGGGATGGGGTCGGTGCAGAACAGGTAGACCTCGAACCCGATTTTGAACTCATGTTCCCCCAGCGCGGGCGGGATGTTCGCCGCACCAACACCGTTGTCGAAGTAGAGCCTTCGCGGGGGGCCGTCAGACGGGAAACACAGATGGAGTTGCCGGGTGTTCGCGATATCAGCCGCGAATCTCACCGGGTACTTGAGTTGCGGTTCTTCCTCCTTGTTGAGCTTTACTTTCAGGATGCCGACGCGAGCGTCGAATTTGATGTACGGCTTGGTTTCTCCGTTGTAGCCAAAGTCTAGGGCCATAGCCCCTCCTCCTTATTGTGGGACTTCCAGGTGGATGTGATCGGTCTCGTCTAGCGCGTCGAGATCGAGGCGGCGAGCCCGTGACACCATCGCTTGCCGGTTTGATTCCTCCATGTTGTCGAGGACTATATCGACGGCTAGGCCCGCAAGATGCCATGAGCCCTCACTGCCGCCTACCTCCCTGTTTCGCTTGTGGGACCGGAACCAGGAGGTTACCGATCCCGGGTATATCTCCAGCAGGGTAACCACCCGCTCGATGAACTCCGCTCTCATTGTCTCATAGCCTCATAAGTAAGAGGAGGAGGCTCGCAATGCCTACCGAGGCAATCCAGAGGATACGAGACGAGTTCCTCCTGGTGAATAGCCGGAGCCGTCTCCCTGGCCTCCTCTCCTGGTGTGCGATAGACCGTAGCTGTGCTATCGACGGCCTCTGTGGTTGCCTGTTTTTTACCACGAGGAGAACGCCTTCTTCTTGGGAGGCTCCGGCTCCGGCTCTGGCTTGCTGGCATCCCAAGCCCCTCTCGACTCGTTCCATGAAGCGTCTTTCTCCGTGGAGTGAGAGTTCTCCGGCGGAATCACAACCTCCCACATGTTTTCGAACTCATTCCATGTGGCCTGTAAATGCCCCATGTGCTTGATGCCGAAGGCCTTCCTGATCCCCATGAAAGCGATTATGCGGGTGGAGTCCCTGCTGGACACCTTCTGCATTTTCAGGGTATTCCCTTTCTTGAAGGAGAGTTTCCTGGAGTCGATGTCGTAGTAAACATCGATGCGATCACCGAGCGAGTCTGTCAAGATTCGCCCGAACATTATATGGTTTGCTTGCAAGGATGCAGTTCTCGGTCCTAGCATCTCAGGAATCCCCTTTTTTGTTGCATACTTTTCTCTCATGAGACACTCCCGTTTTTTGGGATCGCGATATCCCAGGTCTTGTGGTACTCGTTCCAGTCCGCCTCAAGTCGCCCCATGAACTCGAATCCAAATTCAGCCCGGACTCCCTTGATGTAGATGGTCCGAGGCCCTGCGCTGGGACCGCTGGCGGTGAGGGTGCTTCCCTTTGCGATGGATAGCACATTGCTCTCTCTGTCGTAGTAGAGATCTACCATCTTCCCGATACTAACGGCGATTTTCGGGGGGATGCGTAGGTACGTCTGCCGGAGACTGATCCGGCCATCGCTTTTGTTCAGATCGCCTCGATTAGGCCCCGGGGCCAGTGTGTACTTTTGTCTCACTGCTCTTCCTCCCTTTGATTGGTGGGCACAGCCGTGTGAAGGCTGTCCAGATCGCCGGAGATATCCGGCAGTGGCCGCTTAAAGCGTTACGCACGTATCCTGGTGACATCCGGCAAGCCAAAGCGATCATCTGGTATGTCACCTTGCCTCCTGGTGCCTTTTGCCTCCTTTCTTTTATCTCCTTGACTGCATCCATTGTTATGTGTCTCTTCATATGCCTCCTCCTGCTCGGGTTGGCCTTCACATGCACACGCATATAATATATTGCATCTCCACAGCATCGAGTCAAGTGTTTTTTTGATTTATTGCAAACCGATGAGCGCAAACCGACGGGCGCAAACCGAC
>Ga0208181_1000190_pt1 | contig 39461 bp, 28 predicted proteins | sample MalvirDeepMed_s6_FD_184244 | JGI IMG/M metagenome (GOLD analysis project Ga0208181, IMG submission 184244) | Marine viral communities from the Global Malaspina Expedition - Malaspina viral metaG DeepMed_s6 (SPAdes) (version 2) | ecosystem: Environmental > Aquatic > Marine > Oceanic | place... | reverse complement strand
GAATACACCGGCATGGGCTGGAAGATGCTGATGGAAGCCCTGGCCGGCGGCCGTATGGTTTCGCTGCCTGCTACCGGTATCTGCGGTGTACGTCACGGTGCCATGATTTCCGGTGCCTACTCCATGGTGCGCCAGCAGTTCGGCATCCCCATCGGTCGCATGGAAGGCGTGGAGCACAAGATCGGCAAGGCCGCCGGCATGACCTACGCCTTCGACGCTGCCCGCGTGTTCGGCTGCTCCGCCGTGGATCACGGCATTCAGCCGCCGGTAATGTCCGCGGTCATGAAAGCCTACTCCACCGAAATGGGTCGTGAGATCGGCACCGATGCCATGGACGTGACTGCCGGCTACGGCGTTATGCAGGGCCCCAACAACACCATGGGTCGCTTGTACAACTCCGCCCCGGTGAGTGTCACCGTGGAAGGCGCCAACATCATGACCCGCACCCTGATGATTTTTGGTCAAGGTGCTACCCGCTGTCACCCCTACGCCTACAAGGTGGTACAGGCGGTGGAAAACGAGGATGTGGCCAGCTTCCGCAAAAACCTCACCGGCTGGATGGTGCAGTTCCTGCTTGGCATGGTGATGACCCTGGTACGCGGCGTTACCCGTGGCTGGTTCACCGTGAAGGTGCCCAATGTGGAGCCGAAGACCAAGAGCATCTACCGTCGTCTGGGCTGGGCCGCCACCCGCTTCGGCCTGCTCACCAACCTGGCCATGTTCTTCGTGGGCGGCAAACTGAAAGCCCGCGGCAACCTGACCGGTCGCTATGCGGATGCGGTTGCCTGGTTGTACATCACCACCTCTGCCCTGCGTCGTTTTGAAGCAGAAGGCCGCAAGGCGGAAGACCTGGCGCTGGTACAGTACGCCGGCGAATACGGCCTGACCCAGATCCAGAAAGCCTTCGAAGGCATCTATGAAAACTTCGGCGGCCCGGTGGGTGTGATCCTGAAAACCGTGGGCCGTATCTGGCTGGGTCTGAACCCGCTGGCCAAGCTGCCCGATGACCAGTTGACCCACAAGGCCGCGCTGACCCTGCAAAGCTACGGCGAGCAGTACAAGCGTCTGGTGGGCGGCAACTACATGCCGGAGGAAAGCGACCAGGGCCTGGGACGTCTGCTCAAGGCCTTCCGTTTGACCACCGAAGCCGAGCCGGTTCGCAACAAGATCCGCGCTGCCCAGAAAGCCCGCAAACTGGGGCGTGGCAAGGTGGATGAAATCGCCGCCGAGGCTGCCCAGCAAGGCGTGATCAGCGATGCGGAACTGGCTCTGCTGAATGACGCCACCGCCGCCTGCATGCTGGCCATCGAGGTGGATGTGTTCACCAAGGATGAGTACTACGGCGCTGGCGGCATCCCCGCCATGAGCGCCACCGGTGACGGTGGTGTGGAACAGCCGCCTGAGTATGAACTGGCCAAAGCCGTCGGCGAGTAACTCACCCGATACCGAACGCCCAACCGGGCGTTCGGTTTTCTTTTTCTCAGGTTTAATTCCTTTGTCCTGCCGCACGGCATGACAAAGGAATTTTTCCTCTGCATCGGCAACAGGATTTTCCATGAACCCACTACTGGACGGCCTGACCGTTCTCGACCTGTCCCGGCTGCTGCCCGGGCCCTTCTGCTCCCTGACCCTGGCCCAGCTGGGTGCCGACGTGATCAAGATTGAGGAACCGGATGGCGGCGACTATGCCCGTGAACTGTCCCCGGAATTGTTCGATATCGTCAACCGGGGCAAACAGTCCCTGACCCTGGATCTTCGCCAGCCCGGCGATGTGGAACGGTTCAAGGCACTGGTGAAAGACGCTGATGTGGTCCTGGAATCCTTTCGCCCTGGCGTCATGGACAAATTGGGCTGTGGCTATGACACCCTGAAAGCCATCAACCCGGCGCTGGTCTATGCCTCACTCACCGGCTACGGCCAGACCGGCCCTTACGCAGACCGCCCCGGCCATGACCTGAATTACCTGGGCTATGCCGGCGTGCTGGACCAGACCGGCCTGGCCGGCAAGCGCCCGGCCATGTCCAACGTGCAGATCGCCGACTTGGCCGGCGGCGCCCAGAACTGCGCCATCGGCATTCTTGCGGCGGTGATGGGCGCCCGTCAGAGTGGTGAAGGCTGCTGGGTAGACGTGGCCATGCTGGACGGTGCCCTGGCGCTGCAGAGCATGGCCCTGGCCACCCATCACCAGCACGGCAACAGCCAGCCCCGTGGCAAGGACATGCTCACTGGCGCCCTGGCCAACTACAACGTCTACCGCTGTCGCGATGGCAGGTACCTAGCGGTGGGCTCCCTGGAACCGAAGTTCTTCATGGCATTCCTCAAGGAAATTACGCCAGCCTTTCTTTGGAAGAAGAAAAAGAAAAAAACCGGCAACTCTTCCAGCTCAACCGCCGACAAACCCAAGCCCGCCGGTAGCGGCAACGATGCCCTGACCAAGCTGGCCGCCGACCCGAAAAAACTGCGGCGCCTGATGGTACCGGTGCGCTGGGCCATCCAACTGATCCTGCTGACCCGCACCCGCGATCAATGGGACGCCCGGCTGGCCCACAAGGATACCTGCGTCTCCGGCATCCTCACGCTGGAGGAGGCCCTGGCCAATGAACAGGTACAAGCAAGAGGTCTGGTAACCGACAGCCAGAAAGGACCGGTGCTGCGCTCCCCCATCCGTTTTGTGGGCGCACAGACCCGCGACGGTGACAGCCCATCACTTGGCGAGCACAACCCTTTGTTTGCTGACCAGGATAAGCGCCGGGCCTGAAGCCGGCGCTTTCTGACCCGATCAACCCTGCTACTGCCAGGCCGCAAGTCATACAGTAGTGAATAAAAGAACAATCAATACGGAAGACACATGAGCATTCAGGCAAAAATTATCAAGGCGGTAACCCGCCGCACGATCAAACGTCACGGCCTCAACGAACAGCAACTGGTTCGTCACCTGCGCAAGGTGTTCAATGACACACCGGTTCTCACCCTGCTGCCCCGGAAGGTGACACTCAACCAGATCCGCGAACCACAGTTCGAAGGCGACCACCTGAGTGTCAGCAACCCATCCACCACGGTGCTGTATCTGCACGGCGGCGCCTATATTGGCGGGGTCACAAAGACCTATCACAACCTGGCCGGGCGCCTGGCAAAACAGCTACATGGCGAAGTCTATCTGCCCCTTTATCCATTCGCGCCCGAGCACCCTTTTCCGTCAGCCGTGAACCGGGTGATGGAAGCCTACGAATACCTGTTGGCCAAGGGCAAGAATCCCAGTGATATCGTGATTGCTGGCGACTCCGCCGGCGGCGGCCTGACCCTGGCCACCCTGCTGCATATCCGCGACATGGGCCTCCCCCAACCGCGCTGCGCGGTGCTGTTTTCGCCGGCCAGCAATGCCTTCCCGGATGACAAGGTGCTGGCCGCTCTGGATGCCAGTGACGCCATGCTGTCGGCGGACATTATCCGCACCGTGATTGATATCTATCTACCCAATCTGGAAGACCGCAAGCATCCCTACGCGTCGCCCTGCCTGGGTGACTACAGTGGCGTGTGTCCACTACTGATTACCGCCAGTACCGACGAAGTGCTTTACCCGGATGGCAAACAAGTCCGCAAGGCAGCAGAAAAGGCCGGTGTGCGGGTGAAATGGATTGAGCGCTCCGGCCTGTTCCATGTCTGGCCGATCATGGTTCCCTTCCTGCCGGAGGCTAATCAGGACCTGAAACGCGTGGTCGAGTTTATCCGCACCGCCTGACTGTTTTGGTCATTGCCGCCACTGCACCACTGGCGTTTACTGATTTTTTTAATGACAGGGAGGCGGCATGACCGAACTGCCCCGTATTCATCAGGACGATTATTGCGACGAGGATCTGCCACGGCTGAGCCAGCCCTGGTGGCAGACTCTACCGGGCAACTTCCATGCGCTGCCGGATCATTTTCTCGCAGATAATGATACCCGCTGGCGAATCGACTACACCGCCAGCATCGACACCCTGGCGCGTACCGGACTGGCCAGTATGGCCGGCGCTGCGGCCCTGCCCGCCACATTGAATATCTCCCGGCAAAAGGAAGAACGTGCGCTGGTGGATTTTTACCGCCCTTTTCTCCAGGAAGATAATCCCAATATGTTCTTTGCCCGGCCTACACAGACGGCAAACATTGAACGTATTCCGGTGGCCCCCTATCACTTTCAACCGGAGGATGGCGACGCCCATACCCTGCGTTTTCGTTCGCCCTTCGAGCCCAGGAACCCGGCCCTACGTGACCGTTACCTGAGCCATCGCCGCAACCGCACCGCCTGGGCCCAGCACTGGCGGCACCACGGCGAACCGCGCCCGACGCTGATCATGATCCACGGCTTTGTCGCCGACCCCTACTGGCTCAACACCCGCTGGCTGGCGCTGCCCTGGTTTTACAAGCAGGGCTTTGATGTCTTGCTCTACACCTTGCCGTTCCACGGACGCCGCAAGGGCCGCCTTGCCCCGTTCAGCGGCGCACAGTTTTTCAGCCAGGGCATGGCCCTGCTCAACGAAACCTTTGCACACGCCATCCATGACCTGCGTCTGTTCATGGATTATTTGCGCGCCCAGGGCACGCCGGCCATGGGCGCCACCGGCATTTCCCTGGGCGGTTACACCACCGGATTACTGGCGGCGCTGGAAGATGATCTGGCCTTCGCTATTCCCAATGTGCCGCTGGTCAGCATCATGGATCTGATGCAGAGCTGGTTCCCGATCAATCTGCAAGTGAGCCTGCTGAAGAAGGTCTACGGCACCGACCTGCAGGGCCTGCGGGAAATCACCGCACTGCATTCACCACTGACGTGGCCGTGCAAGGTACCGCAAGCCGGCCGCATGATTATCGGCGGAGCCGGCGACCGCTTCGCGCCACCCAAGCATAGCCATCTGCTGCACCAGCACTGGGGAAATTGCGATCTGCACTGGTTCCCGGGGAATCATCTGCTGCATCTGGATCAGGGGCTGTATCTGAAAGCCATGCGCGATTTCATGAAGGCGGCGCTGGGGGAGACGTCGGTGGCCGTGAATGCCTGAAGCCACCTTCCCGGTTGGAGCCATGCTTGCCCCCAAGGGGATCTGAGACATGCGAATGGGGGTGGCGAGTGGCATCGGGGCTGTAGATTTGGATAGACCTGTCGAGCACTGAGATTCCTGATCGCCCTCCGGTCGATTTCCGCGCAAGCGCGGTTCGCACCTCAAGAGGTACTCCTACAGCGGCTTCGTAGGTATCTCGGAACTTGAGGAACTTTCCACCCTTTACCTATCCAATCGAGCGTAGCTCGTAGCTCGTAGCTCGTAGCTCGTAGCTCGTAGCTCGTAGCTCGTAGCTCGTAGCTCGTAGCTCGTAGCTCGTAGCTCGTAGCTCGTAGCTCGTAGCTATGCCTTGTCGGTCTTGAACAAGGCCGCCGTGCCTGCACCGCAGGAGACCACGGTTTTCATCATGCTCTCCACGCCGATCTCCGGGTGTAGCTCCACCAGATCCTGGTCCACGTGATAGATAAAACCGCTGGTGGGATTGGGGCCCGTGGGCACGAAGATGGTGACATGGCCGTCCGCATGGCGGGAGGTGACCAGTGCAGTGACTGACACATCCGTGTCTCTGCCATACAGCCACACCCGTGCCACTTCACCACGACTGAACGGGCTGTCGCTGTTGCTGCCCATCAGTTGGCCGATCACTTCCTTGACCGTCTTGTAGCCCGGCAGCCGGGTCATTACGTTTTCTTCCCACTGATGCCACAGCCAACTGCCCACCCTTGTGGCCACCAGGGTACCCACCAGAAAGCACAGCACCAGAACCGCCAGCACCGACAACCAGTCGGCCACGAATTTGGGCAGGTCAAAGGCGCGGATAAATACCGTGGTAAACGGCGCGATCATTTCCGTCACCGTCTGGTAAATCCAGCGGAAGAAAAACACGATGATGGAAATGGGCAACAGAATGGTGAGTCCACCCAGCAGGGACTTGCGGATAAAGAACCAGATACGGCGGTTGGCGCTCATGGGCTATAAGCCTTTGGTTATCGTGTTGTGACAAGATTGATAAGACAGCGCCGTTGCGCAGGGGTTCGTTTGTCCATGACAGAGCTGGCTCAACGCCTTTCACCTCGCTCATACCAGATACGGCTGATGAACAGACACCGCTCCCCGGCAGGGGTATCGACCACCACCTCATCGTCTATCTGTTTCTTCAGCAAGGCCCGTGCCAATGGCGCATCGATGCTGATGTAGTGCCGCTTTGCATCTGTTTCGTCCGGCCCCACCAATCGGTAGGTTTCAATATCGCCGTCCTCGTTTTCCAGCTCCACCCAGGCCCCGAAAAACACCTTGCTCTGGTCTTCCGGCAAGCGATCCACCACGGTCATGTCATCCAGGCGTTTGCTGAGAAAACGTACCCGCCTGTCAATCTCGCGGAGCTGTTTCTTGCCATAGATGTATTCGGCATTCTCGGACCGGTCCCCCTGGGCGGCGGCTTCCTGCACCGCCTGGGTCACCGCCGGGCGCTTTTCCTTCCACAGGTATTGCAGCTCATCGTTGAGCTTCTTGTAACCTTCAGCGGTAATGTACTTGGAAGCAGGAATGCCTTTTGGTCGCCAGCGGCCCATGATGGTTACACCTCGAAGATACGATCAATCTCGCGCAATCCTTTGAACTCCAGCGTATTACCAGTGGGGTCCTGCACAAAAAACGTGCCCTGCTCGGCGGGCTGCCCGACAAAACGTTCGCGAGGCTTGAGCAGGAACGGCCAGTTATTGTCGTAAATCCGCTCCACCAGGGTTTCCCAGCTGGCGAAATCCAGAACCACGCCAAAGTGCGGCATGGGTACCGGATGGCCATCCACCTCACTGTAGCCCTGGATTGGAGTCAGAGCCTCACCTTTGTGCAGGGAAAGTTGATGGCCATGCAGATCAATATCCACCCAATTAGTGGCATCCCGACCCCGGCGGCCACCCAACACACGGCAGTAAAAGTCTGCCGCTTCTTCCAGGTCATTCACCATAAAGGCCAGATGAAAGGCCGGCTGTTTTTCCATCGTCTACCGCTCTTGCTAAACTCTCGTCATTCCGCCCGATACGGGATACTGCTATACTTGGCTCGGGCGCCCCATGTTACTAGAGGACTCCACCCCATGTCTGTCACCCGCGCCCCCTGGCCCGCCACCCGTCTGCGCCGCATGCGCCGCGACGATTTCTCCCGCCGGCTGATGCGCGAAAACACCCTCACCGTGGACGATCTGATTTACCCGGTGTTTGTGCTTGAAGGGAAAAACCAGACCGAAACCGTCGCCTCCATGCCCGGCGTGGAACGCATGAGCGTGGACCTTCTGGTCAAGGAAGCCGAGGAACTGGCCAGGCTGGGCGTCCCGGCCATGGCACTGTTCCCGGTGACACCGGCCGAGGTAAAGACCCTGGACGGCAAGGAAGCCTGGAACCCGGACGGTCTGGCCCAGCGGGCGGTACGCGCCATCAAGGCAGCGGTACCGGAAATGGGTGTGATCACCGATGGCGCCCTGGACCCGTTCACCACCCATGGGCAAGACGGCATCATCGACGACAATGGCTACGTGATCAACGATGACACCGTGGAAGCCCTGGTCAAACAGGCCCTGTCCCAGGCGGAAGCGGGCGCCGACGTGATAGCGCCCTCGGACATGATGGACGGCCGCATCGGCGCCATCCGCGACGCACTGGAAGCCAACGGACACATCCACACCCGCATCATGGCCTACTCAGCCAAGTACGCCAGCGCCTACTACGGGCCTTTCCGTGACGCGGTAGGTTCCGCCGGCAACCTGGGCAAGGCAGACAAGACCACCTACCAGATGGACCCGGCCAACAGCGACGAGGCCCTGCACGAAATCGCCCTGGACCTGGCCGAAGGCGCCGACATGGTAATGGTAAAACCGGGCATGCCCTACCTGGACGTGGTGCGCCGAGTGAAAGACGAATTCAAGGTGCCGGTGTACGCCTATCAAGTGAGCGGGGAATACGCCATGCACATGGCCGCCTTCCAGAACGGCTGGCTGGATCAGGACAAGGTAATGATGGAATCCCTGCTGGCCTTCAAACGCGCCGGTGCCGATGGCATTCTCACCTACTTCGCCAAGGCGGCAGCACAGAAACTGGCCGCACAGTAGACTGGAGTGACACGGGGTAAGGTGTCGGCACAGCCAAGCCGGCTGTTTGCTCGACGTTGAACCTTTCCAGGCAAACATGACCACAAGGAGAGCACCATGCATGGACGCATTCGCCTGCTCGTTCTCGGCATCATGCCCGCCCTGTTTCTGCTTACGGGCTGTGACAACCGGCAATGGCTGAATGATGAAGAAGAGTTCCTGAGCAAAGCCGCCAGCGAACAACTCAACACCCAGAACCACTATCTTCTCGAAGACCACGACATCGACTACCGGCTAGTGATCCAGGCCGCTGAAGGGGACATCAATCAGCGTGCTCGCCGTCACTTTCAGGACAGCGGCGCAGGGCAACGCAGCCAGACGGGCCGCGGCTTGCTGCTATTGCTCGACCCCCAGCAGAATGAAGTCCGCCTGGAAGTCTCCACGGCCCTGGAAGGCGTTTATACCGACGCCTTTGTCTCCTATCTTGAACGCCAGCAGATGGTGCCCTTCTTTCGCCACAACCGGGTCGCCGATGGTATTGCCGCCACCACGGAACTGATCATTGAACGGGCCCGCCAAGCGAAAGCCAAGCAGGCGTTTCAGACCCCGACACAGTCAGCCTTCAGCGCTGGCGGTGGCGCCAGCGTCCCGGCGCAGATCGGCGAAGCGGCGCCAAAAACGGCAGGCGGACACGATAACGTTTCCACTACGACCACACCGGAACAGGCGGTACAACACTACCTGGCAGCGATGGCTGCCCACAACGACCGGCCAGACCTGTCCATTTACACTAACAACACCCGCGATATGCTGGCTGACTGGGTCATCACACCAGCACAGATGGACAATCTTGCCAGCAGCGACCAGCAATGTGGCCCGGCGCAGACCCTGCTCGGGCCCAGCCGCCGCGGCCCGCTGGCCGTCATCCGTTATCCCATCGAGCAACGGCAATGTGCCCCCTGGTTATTGCGCATCGAGGAGCAGCAATGGCGTCTGGATCTGGCATCCCAACAGAGCTTGATCCGGTTTGGGCGCAACAACCAATGGTACCTGGACCACAAGCACCGTAACCCCTGGTTCTTCGGGTTTATGGACTGGCAATTTGATCGCAACGGGTTCCCACTCCGAACAATCCAGCATCGCTGGGCATTGTCAGTCACCAGTCGGGGCGATAACACCTTTGTACGCTGGGTGGGAGAAGGCGCCGCCGCTGATCGGCTGGGACTGCGTTACGAAGACCAGTTACTGAGCTGGAACGACACCCCGGTGACCGACCATCGCCAGGTAGCTCAACTGATGGATACCAGCGATCCCGGCGCCAGCATCAGGATTACCATTCTTCGCGATGGCCAGACTATGGAGCTCATTGGCCAGGCACCACCGTAATCACCATATCGCCGCACTGGACAACAGGGCTCACCGCGCCCCTATAATGCATATACACCAATAAATTAGCGGAGCGCACCGATGGGCCAAGACAAGACCGATACGCTCGCCCCCCTGGAAGTGGGCCGCCATTGCGCCGCCCTGCATTCCCGGGTGCTGTCACGCCTGGTCACCCGCCTCTACAACAACAAGCTGGCGGCCACCGGCCTTCGCATTACCCAGTTTTCCATCCTCAACGCCATCAAGGCCCAGCCGCCGGAATCTATCTTCCAGTTATCCGAATGGCTGGGCATGGAGCGAACCTCCCTGCAGCGCACCGTGGACAAACTGATCGAGAAAGGCCTGGTGGAATCCGAACCCACCGGCAACAAGCGCTCATTGGGGCTGTCGCTCACTACCGAGGGCGAGGCTCTCTACCAGCGGGCGCTGATACACTGGCAGGAAGCTCAGGATGTCTTCGAGTCACTGGTGGGCAAAGAAGAGTGGGACAACATGGCCAGCCAACTTCACCGCTTCAGTTCCCGGGTCAAGCAAGAGCTTTAACCGGCGCCTGCGAAACCGTTGGCGGATTCGCAAACGCCGTAACGGTATCGATCACCACCGTATCCCTGAGCACTCTCCGGTGGCCCAGCCCTTGCGTTTGATACAGGGTCGCGCCGGGAATGGCCTGTTGCAGACGAAGGCCTTCTACAAAAGGAATTTCCCGGTCCCCGGTGTCATGGATCAGCAATACCGGGCCACGTATCTGCCCAGCCAACCGGGCGATATTCAGCGCATCAAAACCGATCCCCACCCGGGCCGCCATCTTTTGCAGAAGCTGAAGACGGGCCCGCTCCCCCAGATGTAGAAACGCAGCGAAATTATTGACCAGGCCGCGAAATTCCGCCGGCCCGGCAATCAGCACCAGCCGTTCAAGACGGGGATCCTGCGCAGCCACATGCGCCAGCGCCCCAGCCCCCATGGAGTGCCCCAGCGCAACGGACACCGGGCCGCCGATAAAGTCCAGCGCAAGACGAATCGACGCAATGAAATCCCCCACATGGGCCGGCCCATCTGCCTGTGGACCATGCCCCGGCAGAATCAGGGCGTAGCGGGTGTAACGGTGGGCGTCCACCGCGTTGATGAAAGGCGACATCTGTGTGGCCCGGCCAGACCAACCATGCACAAACAGCGCGGCCTCCTCACCGCCTTGCCAGATCGCCAATTGCGCCCGATCACCCAGCGAGACGGTCAGATCCGGCTCTGATCCCCGGAACGACAATGGACCTCTGGTCACCCGGGGCGTGGTTAACAGGTGCAGCGCCGTATCGCTGGCCCTGCCCGGCAGCAGCCGACTGTATCCCGCCATCAAGGCTTGAAACACGGATAGCAACATAACCCTTCTCCTTAGTGTGTATGCACTATAAAGAAAGAAAAAAATGGCGGTTGCGCCATTTGCTTCATTTGATGTATTTACACTTTATATTGCTTTATCCACCCGCGCAAGCCGGCACGATGTCGACGGTGGCCCCGGGAGCCGGTAAGCCAGGCAGAAACAGCCAATGGTTTTTATGGGGAAATGGTTAGAATTTCACCGTTTTCTGCTGACGTTGCTGGGTCCATGACCCAAGGAGAGCCGTAATGCGTACGCTGATACTGATCGCCACCCTGAGCCTGTCCAGCCTTGCCGCTGCGGAAGGCCGCGCCCCTACCGAGCAGGAGATGCAGGAACTGGACATTATCCAGCAATCCTGGATTTTCCAGGGCTGAAATTCATAAAGCCGCCTGCTGGCGGCTTTATTATTTCATCTTCACTTCCCGCCTCCCCGACCCTCGCGCTATCCTGCTAAACAGGCTGCTGAAAAGCCTGTTAACACAAAACCATTTTGCACCTGTCATTACCGTGTCACATTAATGTCATGCAATAGGGGCCTTCCAAACGGCCCGGTCAGGACGACGCCAATGAATGACATTGCCAGCGAACACAGCGCCATCGACCTCAATAACCCGGACTACTATTTCAACCGGGAGCTGAGCCTGTTGCAGTTCAACCTGCGGGTCCTGGAGCAGGCCATGGACGACAGCCATCCGTTAATGGAACGGCTGAATTTTCTGCTGATTTTTTCCAGCAACATGGATGAATTTTTCGAGATCCGTGTGGCCGGCCTCAAAAACAAGCTGGAAACCCACACCGGTCAGCCGGGCCCCGACGGCATGCTGGCCGAGGAAATCCTGAAGGAAATCAGCCGCACCACCCATGAGGCGGTGGACCGCCAGTACCATATTCTCAACAACATTCTTCTGCCGGCCCTGCGCGAGGAAGGCGTGGACTTTCTGCGCCGGGAAGACTGGACCGAAGCACAGATTGAATGGGTGAAAAAATATTTTCGCGAACAGATCTATCCGGTGCTTACCCCCATCGCTCTGGATCCTTCTCACCCCTTCCCACGGCTGGTCAACAAGAGCCTGAACTTTATCGTGTCGCTGGACGGCAAGGATGCCTTTGGCCGTTCCACCGGTCTGGCCATTGTGCCCGCACCCCGCTCCCTGCCCCGGCTGATCCGGATTCCTGACGAAATCAGCGAAAGCGGTGACGACAACTTTGTGTTCCTGTCATCCATGATCCACGCCCATGTATCGGACCTGTTCCCGGGCATGAAAGCCACCGGCTGCTACCAGTTCCGGGTCACCCGTAACGCGGACATGGAAGTGGATGAGGATGTGGAAGACCTGGCCAGCGCCCTGAAAGGCCAGCTACTCTCACGGCGTTATGGTGACGAGGTGCGCCTGGAAGTGGCGGACAACTGCCCACGTCACCTGACTGATTATTTGCTGGAACAGTTCGAACTCACCGAGATCGATCTGTACGAAGTGAATGGCCCGGTGAACCTGGCTCGCATGTTCACCAGCGTGAACCGCCCGCGCCTGCACTACCCGCCTTTCACACCCAAGCTGGCACCGGCAGTCAAAAAAGCAGAAACCATTTTCGACGCCATGGACCAAGGCGACATTCTGCTGCATCACCCCTATGAATCCTTCCAGCCGGTGGTCAACCTGCTGGCGGAAGCGGCCCGCGACCCCAAGGTGCTGGCCATCAAACAGACCCTCTACCGCACCGGCACCAAGTCAGAAATTCTTGATCATCTGGAAACCGCCGCCCGTAACGGCAAAGAAGTTACCGCCATCGTGGAACTGCGCGCGCGCTTTGACGAAGAATCCAATATCGAAGGGGCCCGCCGACTGCAGGAAGCCGGCGCCATCGTGGTGTACGGGGTGGTGGGCTACAAAACCCACGCCAAGATGCTGCTGGTGGTGCGCCGCGAAGGCGATGGCATCAAACGCTATGTGCACCTTGGCACCGGTAATTACCACACCAAGACAACCAAGCTTTACACCGACTACGGCTTGATGACCTGCGAGAAAGGCATCTGCCAGGACGTGCACAAGATCTTCCAGGAGCTCACCGGCATGGGCAAGGCGGCACGGCTAAAGCAGCTGAAACATTCGCCCTTTACCCTGCACCCGTCGCTGATCGAATGGATCGACTTTGAAACGCAGCAAGCCACCGCCGGCAAGCCGGCGCGGATCATTGCCAAATTCAATTCACTCACCGAAGAGAAGATCATCCAGGCCTTGTACCGGGCCAGTCAGGCGGGTGTGGAGATTGACCTGATCGTGCGTGGCATTTGCTGCCTGAAACCCGGATTGCCGGGGCTATCCGAAAATATCCGGGTACGCTCGGTGATCGGCCGCTTCCTGGAGCATACTCGCATTTACCACTTCCATCATGGCGGCGAGGACCTGGTGTATGGCTCCAGCGCCGACTGGATGGATCGCAACCTGTTCAACCGGGTGGAAACCTGCTTCCCGATCAACGACCCGGTGCTCAAGGCCCAGGTGATTGAACAGGGCCTGCATTACTACCTGCGCGACAACAGCCGCGCCTGGCTACTTCAACCGGATGGTCGCTACCTGCGCGCACGGCCGGAGGACGGGGAAGAGAGCTTCATCGCTCAGCACGTCTTACTGGAAACCCTTGGCGGTAGCTGAGTATTAAATGGGCAATTGATAACGGCGCGAATTGGTGTTGCTGTTGTCTTTGAATGCAAGAGGCCGCGCCCAAACGCTTGGACGCGGCCTCTTACGTTTCAGGGTTTGATTCCCTTTGCCGCGAGTTATCCATTCTCAATTATCAATCAACCTCAACTCATAGCCACCAGCACGAAAATAATCCTGTTCCTGTTCCAGATCAGCCAGTGTCAGCGGATGCTCTTCAAGCCAGTGCGCCGGAAACTGCAGGGACAAGGAATTGTCTTCGGCTTTCAGCACCATCTCGGGAATGACTTCATCGCAGCGGGCATGGTGCAGACGGGCAGACAGCCGCAGCACCAGGCACAATCGCAACAAGCCCTGCTGCTCATCGTCCGGCAACTCCGACAGCGCAGAAAGTGGAAGCTTGCGACGGTGGCCGCGTACCAGCACCGCCACCGCCTGCTGCTCCTGCCGGGAAAACCCGGGCAGGTCTGAATTGGTCACCAGATAGGCGCCATGCTTGTGGAATTGGCTATGGGAGACGGCAAGGCCCACCTCGTGGAGCAATGCACCCCAACGCAGGGTATCCGCCAACTCGTCATCCTCCAGTTGCCAGCTTTTGGCCACCTGATGATACAAACCCATCGCTGTGTCGCAGACACGCTCCGCCTGAGTGCGTTCCACATGATGGCGACTCATCAGCGACTGGATGCTGCGCTCGCGCACGTCCTCGTGGGCGAATCGTCCCAGCAGGTCATACAGGAGCCCTTCGCGCAGGGCCCCACCTGACACTTCCATCTGATCAATACTCAACTGCTCGAAGATGCCGTAGAGAATCGCCAATCCGGAGGGGAAGATAGCCCGGCGATCCTCGCGCAGCCCCTTCAGATCCAGCTGCTCCACCTTGCCGGCCTTGATCACTTTCTTGCGGGCCTTCTTCAGGCCTTCCATGGTAATACCGGTTTCTGACCAGCCGTTGTCCACGCACACCTGGCTGATGGCCTTGATGGTGCCAGACGCGCCCACTGCCTGCTGCCAGCCCAGACGGCGGTAGTTGGCATGGATGGACAGCACCTCCTGGCGGGCAGCGGTGACAGCACGGTCAAAGGCCTTTTCGGTGATAGTGCCGTCGGTAAAGAAACGCTGGGCAAAGCTGACGCAGCCCATGTGCAGGGATTCCGTCTCGGTGGATTCGAAACGCTCGCCGATGATCAGCTCCGTGGAGCCGCCACCGATATCCACCACCAGCCGCTGACCGGCATCATCAGCCAGGCTGTGCGCCACCCCCAGGTAAATCAGACGGGCCTCTTCACGCCCGGCCACGATCTCGATGTCATGGCCCAACACAGCTTCCGCCCGGTCGATGAATTCCCGGGCATTGCGGGCCTGGCGCAGAGTGTTGGTTCCCACCACCCGGACGCTGCCGCGGGGAATCCCGGCGATGCGCTGGGCAAACCGGCCCAGACAATCCAGCGCCCGTTCCTGGGTCTCCCCGTCCAGCCGGTTATCCCCGTCCAGCCCGGCACCCAGCTGCACCTTCTCGGACAGGCCATCCAGAATCTGGACCTCACCGTGGGCCTGCCGAGCCACTACCATGTGGAAGCTGTTGGACCCCAGGTCAATGGCCGCCAGATGCTCGCCATGTTCCATATGCACTCCTTTCCTGAAAGGCCATTACCCTTTTCCTGCCTACCACGGGTAGACAAAGAATTGAAAAACGCCCCGAATACTAACCGAATATCATGGCGTTACGGTGTCATAGGCAAACTCTACCGCGATAATTCACTGACTCGCTTGAAATTCGGCACCCACGACCTGATATTATCCACCATCGCAACAGCCCGCCCGTCGGGCCAGCTAACCCCCTATCTCAGGAGAATTCAATGAGCGGCGAGATTATCAATGTGACCGACGCGGACTTCGAAGCCCAGGTCATCAATGCGGACGGCCCGGTGCTGGTAGACTACTGGGCACCCTGGTGCGGCCCCTGCAAAATGGTCGCGCCGATCCTGGAGCAACTGGCCGGCGAGTACGGTGACAAGCTGACCATTGCCAAGATCAACATCGACGACAACCCGGAAACGCCCAAGAAATACGGCGTTCGTGGCATCCCCACCCTGACCGTGTTCAAGAACGGCAACGTGGAAGCCACCAAGGTGGGCGCCCTGTCAAAGAGCCAGTTGACCGCATTTTTGGACAGCACTCTCTAAGACAGACAGCCACATCCACTGATACCCTCGCCGACCGGCGGGGGTGTTACGTTTTATTACCACCAGCAAAGACTAGACAGCCTGTTGTTCGGGTGGTAGATTCCAGAACCAGCTTACAGCAAGCACCCCCTTAGCAAGTCTTTCGGAACCTCTGGTTACCTTTTCCTGATGGCCCCCTTTATAGGCTTGCCGGGCCAGATTCCGAATCAACCAGATTATCAAAACAACCGCCGCACCACCTGTGGTGCACCCTCTCAATTCATTCAAAGACATCAAACTAGACGCCAATGAATCTTTCTGAACTGAAGCAGAAGCCGATTGGAGAACTTCTGGACATTGCCAAGGAACTCGGCCTCGAGAACCTGGCAAGAACCCGCAAACAGGACGTAATCTTTTCCATCCTCAAGCGCGCCGCCAAGAACGGCTCCGACATCTACGGAGACGGGGTGCTGGAGATCCTGCAGGATGGTTTCGGCTTCCTTCGTTCCGCAGAGGGCTCCTACCTGGCCGGACCGGACGATATTTACGTTTCTCCCAGCCAGATCCGCCGTTTCAACCTGCGCACCGGCGACACCATTTCCGGCAAGATCCGGCCTCCCAAGGATGGCGAACGCTATTTCGCCATGCTCAAGGTCAACGAGATCAACTTTGACCGGCCGGAAAACGCCAAGAACAAGATCCTGTTCGAAAACCTAACGCCGCTGTTCCCCACGGAACGTTTCGTCATGGAAGCAGGCAATGGCTCCACCGAAGACATCACCAGCCGGGTGATCGATCTGGTGGCGCCGATCGGCAAAGGGCAGCGCGGTCTGATCGTGGCACCGCCCAAAGCCGGCAAGACCATGCTGCTGCAAACCGTGGCCCAGTCCATTGCCCGCAACAACCCCGAATCGCACATGATTGTGCTGCTGATTGACGAGCGTCCGGAAGAAGTGACCGAGATGTCACGCACCGTGCGCGGTGAAGTGGTGGCATCTACCTTCGACGAGCCCCCCGCACGTCACGTGCAGGTTGCCGAGATGGTGATCGAGAAAGCCAAGCGGCTGGTAGAGCACAAGCAGGACGTGGTAATCCTGCTCGACTCAATCACTCGTCTGGCACGGGCCTATAACACCGTGCAGCCCAGCTCCGGCAAGGTACTCACCGGTGGTGTGGACGCCCACGCTCTGGAAAAACCCAAGCGCTTCTTCGGTGCCGCACGAAATATCGAGGAAGGCGGCAGCCTGACCATCCTGGCCACTGCCCTGGTAGACACGGGTTCCAAAATGGACGAAGTGATCTACGAAGAATTCAAGGGCACCGGCAACATGGAACTGCACCTGGATCGCAAGGTAGCAGAGAAACGCGTCTTCCCGGCCATGAATATCCGCAAGTCCGGCACCCGCCGCGAAGAGCGTCTGGTCAGCGAAGATGAACTGCAGAAGATGTGGATCCTGCGCAAGGTTCTGCATCCCATGGACGAAATCGGCGCCATGGAATTCCTCATCGACCGCATGAAGCATACCAAGACCAATCTGGAATTCTTCGAGTCCATGAAGAGAAAGTAACGCTCGCAGACAAACAAAAAACCCCGCTTCGGCGGGGTTTTTTGTTTGTGCTGGTAGAGCCAGGTGTCACCAATCAGAACTGGTGCTCTACCCCGAGGCGCCAGGTGCGGGGCAGAATAGGGTGAAAATGCCGGTCTTCCACGCCCCCGGCAGGCTCCCCGGCCAGTCGTGAGGCATAGAAATAATCAATGTCGTTATGCTCAACGTCAGCCAGGTTGAGGACTTCCAGAGCCACCTCCCAGCGCGGCCACTGCATCCCCAGCTTGATATTCTGAATGGTGGTGCTGGATGACTCCTGGTCCGAAAAACTGTCCAGTGGCCGCGGGCCGAAGTGGCGCAGGCGATACCCAACAAACCAGCGCTGACCTCGATAGTGAGCACCAAATGCCATGACTCGGTCAGGGGCACCTTCAATAAAGCGGCCTTCTCCGGGTTCGTCCCCCTGGAATCGCGCTCGAGTGGTTGCCAATTCCACGTCGAATTCCCAGCTGCGGGTGGGCCGGTAAACCACATTCATTTCCGCCCCACGCCGCAGACTGCGTCGATTCGTCTCGGTATTGCCCGCGTCGCCAACAAACAGCAATTCGGAAGCCAGCCGCAACTGCCACGCAGCCAGGGTCACCTGCCATTGATCGTTAGGATAGAATCGGGCACCCAGCTCCTCACCACGACTTCTCACCAGTGGGTCCACCTGATCAACAGGCGTTCCCGCCACCGGGTCAATCTCGATAGTGGTGCCACGAGCATCGTTGCTGTGAAAACTGTACCCGGCGGACAGGTAATACTCGGCTTTTTCATTTGGCAGCCACGCCAGGCTGAATTTCGGGCTGGTGATACCGTCATGCGCATTGCCGCCATTGGCGGACAAATCGAACCCATTAACGTTAACCCCGGCACGATCGCGCACATCGAAGTAATAATGGTCGTAGCGCATGCCAAGAGTGGCCCGCCACTTCTCTGCGAAGGGGTAGACTACAGAGCCGAACAGCGCCGCACTGGTTTGGGCGACTCGGTCCCGGCGCACCACCCCCAGTCGATTTCTGTCTGCGCTTTTGAACAGTCCCACATCACGAATCTGGTCGTGACGCCACTCAAGCCCCCAATGTAACGTTAAAGGGGCGAAGGCGGTTAGCCACTGGTAGTCGTACTCCACATCCCCCCCCACCACAGCGCGGTCGTCGATCTGCTCGAATTCATCGCCGTTGACGGGGTCATCCAGAAAATAGGTAAAGTTGGACCACAGATTGAGCCCGTAATCGATGGCATACACCGAGCCACGCTGGCCGGGTTTGTCCCATTGGAATGACAGGGAGTAGCGGTGAGACTCGCCACCGGCATCCTCATCCAGAGAACCCAGCCGGCTGATCTGGCCTGAGCGGACGGCTCGATTGGCAATCTGATCAGCACTGTTCCACGTGTTGTCGTAAACCATCAGGGTCGTCGCATAATGGGATTCACCCTGATGCCATTCGTGGCCCAACAAGACGTTAACCTTTTCGACATCTTCGTTGATGTCTCGCCATGGGCCATTAAAGGTCTGCCCTTCAACAGCGTAAACCAGCTTGTGCCCCCCTGATCGCTTGCCACCGTAGACAAGGCCCCGGTAGTAATCATGCTCACCACCGGTCACTTTCACATGCTGGCGGGAAACCGAACGGCGCGTGCTGATATCCACGCTGCCAGCGCTGGAGAAATCACCCACCGACGCATAATAGGGACCTTTTCGATATTCAACAGTATCGATCACTTCCGGTATCAGGAAATTCACATCGGTATAGCCCTGACCGTGGCCATGGCTGGGCAGATTGACTGGCATTCCGTTCACTTCAGTGCGGAAATCCGTACCGTGATCGAGATTAAAACCGCGGAAAAAATATTGGTTGGCCTTGCCGTTACCGGAGTGCTGAGTGGCAATCATGCCGGGCACCGCTTCCATGATTTCCCCAGCTCTGAGAAGAGGGCGAACCTGCAGTTCATCCCCCGTCACATGCCCTTGCGAGGCTGAGACAGGAAGAGGAGCCATTGCGCCGGGAACCTCAACGGGTGCCAGCTCGTGAGAAAACCCGAAGCCCGTCCAACTTAGCCCCAGCAAACAAAGTCCATATTGATATGCGCGATTCATCCCTGCCCCCATTGCCGATTTTCACACACTGTCAACCCTATACCGTGAGGAACACGAGAATCACAGGACAGAGATAGCGCACAAGCCCGGCAGGGGGACATGGATTGATAAGTGGTGGAACGCCCCGATCTACGACGGACCGGATTGCATTGCATGGAAATTTCGTTTGCCACGACTTACTCTGTTCGTTCTGTAGCCCTCACTGCGGCCTGACATCAGCCTGCTATACTCACCCCAAACCAACGTCGCCATCCTCTGACTTCCAACAAAAGGATCGCCATGAAATACCGCGACCTGCGTGACTTCCTGCAACAGCTCGAACAACTTGGCGAGCTCAAGCGCATCACTGCACCGGTGAACCCGAACCTGGAAATGACCGAGATCTGCGACCGCACCCTGCGTGCCGGCGGCCCGGCACTGCTGTTTGAAAACCCGGTGGGCTTCGGCACCCCGGTGCTGGGCAACCTGTTCGGCACGGAACGTCGCGTGGCGCTGGGCATGGGCCGCGAGTCCGTTGAGGAGCTGCGCGAACTGGGTGAACTGCTGGCCTTTCTGAAGGAACCGGAACCGCCCAAGGGCATGCGTGATGCCTGGGAAAAACTGCCGGTATTCCGCAAGGTGCTGAGCATGAGTCCCAAGCTGCGCGGCTCCGGGCCCTGCCAGGAAAAGGTGTTGGAAGGCAACGACGTGGATCTGTACCAGTTACCGATCCAGACCTGCTGGCCCGGCGATGCAGGCCCGCTGGTGACCTGGCCGCTGGTGATCACCCGTGGCCCCAACAAGGAACGCCAGAACCTGGGCATCTACCGCCAACAATTGATCGGCCGCAACAAGCTGATCATGCGCTGGCTCAGCCATCGCGGTGGAGCCTTGGATTTTCAGGAGTGGCAGCAGCAGCATCCCGGTGAGCCCTTCCCGGTGGCGGTGGCGCTGGGCGCCGATCCGGCCACCATCCTTGGCGCGGTCACCCCGGTGCCGGACACCCTCAGCGAATATGCCTTTGCCGGCCTGCTGCGCGGCTCGAAAACCGAACTGGTGGAATGTATCGGTAATGACCTGCAGGTCCCCGCCAGTGCCGAGTTCGTGCTGGAAGGCCATATCTACCCGGACGAGATGGCCGAAGAAGGGCCGTTCGGTGATCACACCGGTTATTACAACGAGGTGGAGCGCTTCCCGGTTTTCACCGTGGAGCGCATCACCCATCGCCGCGACCCGATCTATCACAGCACCTACACCGGCCGGCCACCGGATGAACCGGCGGTGCTGGGTGTGGCCATGAACGAGATCTTCGTGCCGATCCTGAAAAAGCAGTTCCCGGAAATCGTGGATTTTTACCTGCCCCCGGAAGGCTGCTCCTATCGCATGGCCGTAGTGACCATGAAGAAACAGTACCCGGGCCACGCCAAGCGGGTAATGATGGGCGTGTGGTCATTCCTGCGCCAGTTCATGTACACCAAGTTCGTGATTGTCTGCGACGACGACGTCAACGCCCGCGACTGGAAGGACGTGATCTGGGCCATGACCACCCGCATGGACCCGGCCCGGGATACCCTGCTGGTGGAAAACACCCCCATCGACTATCTGGATTTCGCTTCTCCGGTATCCGGCCTTGGCTCCAAGATGGGCATGGACGCCACCAGCAAATGGCCCGGCGAAACCGACCGGGAGTGGGGCCGCGCCATCAGCATGAGCCCGGCAGTGAAGCAGCGGGTGGATGAGATGTGGGAAAGCCTGGAAATTGATAATTGAGAATGGAGAATTGATAACGGCGCGGACAAGTGACGCCAGGTCTTTCAGCATCGGAGCCGCGCCCAAACGGTTGGGCGCGGCCACAGGGGTAATAAAGCGGCGCCCGACCTCTCCCGAGCAGTTATCAATTATCAACTATTAACTATCAATTGCTTTTCTTGTACGATGGTGCCAAATAATAAAAGGACGCACCATGGCCTTGTTAGATTCCATTGACCGACGCAGTTTTTTGAAAGCCCTGGCCTCGGCCGGGGCCACGGGGGCATTGGCCCCCCAGGCTCTGCTGGCTGAGACCGGGAAGGCACCAGCCTGGCAGAACTGGTCCGGCAACCAGAGCGCCAACCCGGCCAACCTGGTATTTGCCACCAGCGAATCCCAACTGCGTCAGACCCTGCGCGACAGCAACGGCACCATTCGCCCCTTCGGCGGCAGCCATTCATTCAGTGCCGTGGTGCCCAGCGATGACACCCTGGTATCCCTGGAAGCCCTGGCCGGACTGCGGGGTCAGGACGGCGACATCTTCACCTACGGTGGAGGCACCCGACTGGCCATGGCCAGTGCCCAGGCCAACGGCCTGGGCTACAGCTTCAGCAACGAGCCGGATATCAACCTGCAATCCCTGGCCGGCGCCATTGCCACCAGCACCCACGGCACCGGCAGCAACCTGCAAAGCCTGTCCGGCCAGGTGGAACGCCTGCGGCTGATCCTCCCCGACGGCGAGGCCCTGAGCCTGACCCGGGAAGACGGCGACACCTTTCTGGCCGCCTGCTGCAGTGTCGGGGCCCTGGGTGTGGTCAGCGAAATCGGTTTTCGACTGGAACCTGCCTACCGGCTGAAGGAGCGCACCTGGACCCTGCCCCTGCAGGAGGCCATGGATTTCGTGGAGAGGAAAAAAGACAACTTTCGCCACATCGAATTCTTTGCCTTCCCCCTGGGCGAACAGGCCATCGTCAAGACCATGGAAATCACTGATGACCCCACCGACAGCAGCGAACGGGAAGACAGCAACGACCTGCTGGAGCTGGTCTGCAAAGTGGCCATGCGCGCTGGCTGGCTGACCCCGAACCTGCAGAAGCTGGTCACCCTGTTTGTGGAAGACACCACCTATACCGGCCCCGCCCACAAGGTGTTCGCCAACCGCCGCACGGTGCGGTTCAACGAGATGGAATACACCGTGCCGGCGGAAGACGGCATCGCCTGCCTGCAGGAAGTCTGCGAGACCATTCGCAAGCAGGACATCAATGTGTTCTTCCCCATCGAGTTCCGTTATGTGGCCGCCGATGATCGCCTGCTGTCCATGTACCACGACCGCCCCGGCGCCAGCCTGTCGATCCATCAATATTTCGCCCAGGACTATCAGCCCCTGTTCACGGCCGTGGAGCCGATCCTGCGTCGCTATGCGGGCCGCCCCCACTGGGGCAAGCTGCATACTCTGGGCCAGCGGCAACTGCGCGAGCTCTATCCCGCCTTTGATCGCTTTCAGGCCGTGCGCCGGGAACTGGACCCACAGGGAAGGATGCTCAACCAACACCTGCAAACCCTGTTTGGAGCAACCGGATGAAACGCCGTGGATTTCTCATCGGGCTGGGCGCTCTCGCCGCCGGCGGCTGGCTGCTGCGCCCGGGGAATCAGGGGGCGCCGCATACCCCCTACTTCCAGGCCATCAACGACAGGCTGAAAAAAGACGGGCCCGGTCGGCCATTGATGCTGGTGGACCAGCAACGGCTGGTGCGTAATTGCCACACCCTGAAAGCCATGCTGCCGCCCCGCTGCGCGCTGCGTATCGTGGCCAAGTCCCTGCCCAGTGTGCCGATGGTCCAGACCGTGATGCGCGAAACCGGCAGCAACCGTGTCATGGTGTTCCATCAGCCGTTCATGAATGCCCTGGCCGACGCAGAGCCCGGCGTGGACATGCTGCTGGGCAAGCCCATGCCGGTCCAGGCCGCCCGACAGTTCTACAGCGAAACAGGTAGCGGCTTCGATGCGGAGCGGCAACTCCAATGGCTGATCGATTCCCGCCCGCGGCTGGAGCAATATCTGCAGCTGGCCACCGATCTGGACCGGCGCCTGAACATCAATCTCGAGATCGACGTGGGCCTACACCGGGGCGGCCTCACCGACCCGAACCAGCTCGATGCAATGATCGCCCTGATCCAGGCCCACCCAGACCGACTTCGCTTCAGCGGTTTCATGGGCTATGACGCCCACGTGGGCAAGCTGCCCGCCTTTATTCAAAGCGCCGAGGAAGGCCACCGGGAAACCGAGGCCACCTACCAACGCTTTATCGAACGCCTCTACCAACTGGCACCCGCCTACCGGAATGAGACCCTGTGTTTCAACGGCGGCGGCAGCCCCACCGTCGGCCTCTACGACGACAGCACCGTGGTCAACGAACTGGCCGCCGGCTCCTGTCTGGTCAAGGCCAGCGATTTTGATCTGCCCCTGCTGGCGGATTTCGAACCGGCGGTGTTTATCGCCGCACCAGTGCTCAAGCAATGGGACGGCCTGAACCTGCCCGGACCGTTACCGCTGGGTGAGCTATGGCAACGCTGGGACCCGAACCGCCGCCAGACCTATTTCATCTACGGCGGTTACTGGAAGGCCACCCCGGTGTCACCGGCGGGCATTCGCGAGAATGGTGTCTATGGCCACAGCACCAACCAGATGATGTTCAACGGCAGCCCGGATACCGCCCTGCAGGTGGACGACCAGCTGTTCCTGCGCCCCACCCAAAGCGAATTCGTGCTGCTGCAGTTCGGCGACCTGGCCGTGTGGCAAGACGGCGCCATCCAGGACTGGTGGCCACCGTTGCCCCAGGGCCAGGGCGCCTGAGCCGCCCCGACAACTGCCTCCCACTGACTCCCTTCTCCTCTTGACCACCGGCACCGAATTGACGGTCCCGGTGGTCACTGCCTGCACGTTGACCGTTACATTCGACACTGATACATTCGATAAAACTTGACGTCGTCTAGATTTAACGTCGCCATTGTCCGGCAGGAGCACGACATGACAACCACAACAACAGTGGCAAGCCAGGGTATAAACCTGCAGGTTTATACCTTCGGAGAGAGCAGCAAGCCCCCCGTGGTCCTGGTTCACGGTTATCCGGACAACCACAGTGTCTGGCGGCCCGTGGCCGAGCGGCTGGCCAGGAAGTACTTCGTGGTCAGTTACGATGTACGCGGCGCCGGCGCCTCGGACGCGCCCCGCAAGCAGGCGGATTACCGCATGGAGCTGCTGTCGGCAGACCTGAAGGCCGTCGTCGACGCCACCCTTCCCGGGCGGGATTTTCATCTGGTGGGCCATGATTGGGGCTCTATTCAGAGCTGGGAATCGGTCACCGCCGAGGGGCCGCTCAAGGCCCGCATCAAATCCTACACCACCATCTCCGGTCCCTGCCTGGATCATATGGGCCACTGGATGCGTCGGCGCACGCTGAATCTGTCTCCCTCCGCCAAGGCCAAGGTGTTCAAACAGGCGCTCAGCTCCTGGTATATCGGTTTCTTTCACCTGCCGGTACTGGCTCCAAGTGCCTGGCAGGGAGGCCTGGACAAGCTCTGGCCCCGCTACCTGAAACACCGCGAGAACGTGCAGGAGCCAGACGCCAATCCCACCCAGGGCAAGGATGGCAAACACGGTGTGCAGCTGTATCGCGCCAACTTCCGCAACAAGCTGATCAACCCGCAAGACCGCCACGCGGCCTGTCCGGTCCAGCTGATCGTGCCCACCCGTGACAACTACGTGGGGACCCAGCTGTTTGAGGACCTGCACGAGTGGGTGGACGAGCTGTACCGCCGGGATATCAACGCCAACCACTGGGTACCGCTGAGCCACCCGGACACCATCGCCGCCTGGATTGGCGATTTCGCGGCCGGAGTGGAAAGCGGCAAGATGCCTGGCGCCCTGCAGCATGCCCGCGTTCGTCCGGAAAGACAGGGCCTGCCCCTGTATGGCAAGACGGCGGTTATCACCGGTGCCGGTTCCGGCATTGGCCGGGCTACCGCCCTGCGCTTTGCCGCAGAAGGCGCCGATCTGGTGTGCGTGGATATCAATGAAGACAGTGCCAACGCCACCGCCGAACAGGCCCGGCAACGGGGTGCCACTGCCTGGCCCCGCAAGGTGGATGTGGGCTCCGCCCAGGCCATGCAGCGGCTGGCCAACTGGATGGAGAAAGAACTGGGTGGTGCGGACATTGTGGTCAACAACGCCGGCATCGGCATGGCCGGCGGTATGCTGGAAACGTCCACCAAGGACTGGGACCGCCTGCTCAAGGTCAACCTGTGGGGCGTGATCCATGGCTCGCGGCTGTTTGCCCGGCAAATGATTGACGGCCACCGCAAGGGGCACATCGTCAACGTGGCCTCCGCCGCCGCCTTCGCCCCCAACCGCAAGCTGACCGCCTACTCCACCAGCAAGGCCGCCGTGCATATGCTCAGCGAATGCCTGCGCGCGGAGCTGGCCGAACACCATATCGGCGTCAGCTCCATTTGCCCCGGCTTTGTGGCCACCGGCATTGCCAACAGCACCGTCTACGCCGGCCTCAGCGACGAGCAACAGGCCGAAAAACGCGCCAAAGCCGACGCCTTGTACAAACGTCGCAATTTTTCCCCGGACCAGGTGGCCGCCGCCATTTTCGATGCGGTGCAAAGCAACCCGGCCCTGTCCCTGGTGGGAGCCGAAGCCTGGACCACCCGACTACTCAGCCGCTTTGCCCCGGTACTGTCCCGGCAGGTAGCGCGTCTGGATATTACCGCCTGATTTGATGACGTGTGACCTTAACAACAGGAGAACAACAGCCATGAATAGCCCTGTGCGCCATCAACTGAAAGCCCGCCGTGTGCAATTCGATTTCGACAATACGCCTCTGCACTGGCTCAAGGATGACCCGTTTTCCACCCATGTCATCAACGGCATCCACCTGCTGCTGCCCGCCGGGGAACTATGGTTCTGCCGGGTCTACAACCAGGCCCTGCCGCTGGTCAGTGATGATCAGTTGCGCGCCGACGTGGAAGGGTTTATCCGCCAGGAGGCCGTGCATTCCCGGGCCCACAGCAAGGCCCAGCTTTATCTGGAGCGCCATGGATTGAGCGTGGATGAGTACGTGCAGCGGGTGGAATGGCTGTTTGGCACTTTTCTGGGGGAGGCACCTTTCGGGCTCACATTCCTGCAGCGCAAGGCGATTCAGAAGCAATGGCTGGTACTGCGTGTGGGGCTGATCGCGGCCATCGAACACTTCACTGGCGTACTGGGTCAGTGGGCCATGGACAACGACACTTGGGAGCAGAACGGCGACCCGGCCATGGTAGACCTGTTCAAATGGCATCTGGCCGAGGAAGTGGAACACCGCACCGTGGCATTCGATCTGTTCGAACACCTTTGCAAGTCCCAGCTCGGCTTCTACGTGAGCCGCCAGGCACTGATGGCCATCGTCTTTCCGCTGTTCATCTACTTTATTTCCGAGGGCGGTCGCAGCCTGGCACGTCAGGACCCGGACCCTCAGGTGCGCAAGCTGGGGCGCACTCTGATTCCGCAATTGCTCGTGCAACTGGAACAGACCGGCAAGCAGACCCGCAACGTGCCCACTTTCACCTTCCTGGTCAACGCCACCCTGCGCTGGCTGTCGCCCCGCTTCCACCCGATCCACGAAGGGGACACGGAACAGGCCCTGGCCTACCTGGCCCGCTCACCGGCGGCGCAGGCGGCGGCGATGCACTGATTTTTCACCACAGAGGGCACAGAGTTCACTGAGGAAAAACCTTCTTGCCTCGGTGAACGCTGTGCCCTCTGTGGTAAACCTGTTTTTTATCCTGCGACGCTCCTGCCAATAGCGTCTACATCGGCACCTTATCGAACCAGGGTGCCGCCTCTTCCAGCTGCGCCGCCAGCGCCAGCAGCTTGCCTTCATCGCCGTGGCCACCGACAAACTGGGAGCCCAGCGGCAGGCCGCTCTCGCACCAGTGCAACGGCACCGACATGGCCGGCACGCCGGTGACATTGGCGAACTGGGTGTAAGGCATGTACTTGAAGTTTTCCAGCGCCATCTGTTCGATCATGCCGGTTTTCATCAACAGCTTTTCACCACCTACCTTGAGCAGCATTTTCAGAGCGCTCTGCTGCCAGCCCGGGGTGGCCATTTCCCCGATCCGTGCCGGGGGCATGGCCAGCGTCGGCGTCAGCCAGAAATCGTACTGCTCCAGGAAGGTATCCAGCGCGATCATGTATTGTTGCCAACGGGTCTGACACTTCACGTATTCATGGGCAGGCGTCGCGCGGCCAAAGGCGGCAATGGCCAGGGTATCCAGCTCGAACCCGTCATCACCACAGCCAGTCAGTGCCTTCACTTCATCCACTTCGGCGGCGCACTGGCCAAACCAGACGGAGAGCCAGTCCATGCACATCTGTTTGGCATCCATTTGCGGTTCGGCCTCGACCACCTCATGGCCCAGGTCCCGTAGCAGGGCCACGGTTTTCTCCACTGCCTTCACCGCTTCCGGATCCACAGGTGTCCCCAGCGGCGACTCCGTGGAAAAACCGATCCGCAAGTTGCCGGGCCGCGATGCTGCCGCCACCTGATAGGACTGTTCCGGTGGCGCGATATGGAACAGGCTGCCACGTTCATCGCCGTGGGTCAGATCCAGCAACAATGCGCTGTCTCGCACGGAGCGAGTGAGCACATGATTGACCGCAATACCGTGCATGGCCTCGGTAAAGGTGGGCCCCCAGGGAGTCCGCCCGCGACCGGGCTTGAGCCCGAACAGGCCACAGCAGGCGGCGGGAATACGGATGCTGCCGCCACCGTCATTGGCACCAGCCACAGGCACCACCCCCGCCGCCACCATGGCGGCCGATCCGCCGGAGGAACCACCGGGAGTATGATCCGGGTTCCACGGGTTGCGCGCCGGACCGTAGGAGTCCGGCTCGGTGATCCCCTTGGCACCAAATTCCGGCGTATTGGTGCGCCCAAATGGCACCAGCCCCGCCGCTTTCCAGCGCGCCACCAGGGTGGAATCCTGATCCGCGCGGATATCCTTTTTCTTGCGCGCCTTGTTGCCCTGATAGCAGGGCGCCCCACCCATTTCCTGAAACAGGTCCTTCACCAGCATGGGCACCCCGGCCAGGGGGCCGTCCAGCGGGGCGGCGGCGCGTTCCCGGGCCTGCTCATAAAGAGGAATAATCAGCCCATTCAGGGAGGGATTCACCTGCTCCGCCCTGGCGATGGCCGTGTCCAGCAGCTCAGCGGCGCTCACCTCTCCCCTGGCCACCAGCTCCGCCAGCCCCATGGCATCAAATTGACGATATTCCTCAAACTTCATGCGTGTGCTCTCCCGAAAGCGTTCGATTTTTTTGCGACGGTCGCAAGGCGACAATTCACTTACTGTGGCATAGTCTGCCCTGCCAAGTGGGCCAAAGCTTGTGTGTTTACGTTGTAGGGGCAAAGCATGAAAGCGATCGGTTTCAACCAACCCAGAACCATTGATGATGTGCACGCGCTGGAGGATATCCAGCTGGATCTGCCATCTCCCGGCCCTCGGGACCTGCTGGTGTCGGTGCAGGCGGTGTCAGTGAATCCCATTGATACCAAACTGCGCCAGCGCCCGGTGGACCAGGGCGGCTATCGGGTACTGGGGTTTGATGCCGCAGGCGTGGTGGAAGCAGTAGGCGCCGAGGTAAAGAACTTTCAAAGTGGTGACCGGGTCTGGTACGCCGGCGCCCTGCAGCGTCAGGGCAGCAATGCCCAGTACCAATGCGTGGACGAGCGGCTGGTGGCGAAGAAGCCGGATAGCCTGGGCATGCAGGAAGCCGCCGCCCTGCCCCTTACCGCCCTGACCGCCTGGGAAGCCCTGGAAGACCAGCTCGGCTTTCAGCCTGGCCAGTGTGAAGGGAAAAGCCTGCTGGTGATCGGCGGCGCCGGTGGCGTGGGCTCCATCGCTATCCAGCTGGCCGCCCACCATTTCGGGCTGACCGTGATTGCCACCGCCGGGCGCGAGACCTCCGCCAACTGGTGCCAGGCCATGGGCGCCCATCAGGTGGTGGACTACCGCAAGGAACTGCTGCCACAACTGGAACTGCTCGGCCACCCCCAGGTGGACGGCATCCTGGTTACCCAGAGTCTGGACGAATACTGGCATAGCGCCTGCCAGGCGGTGGCCCCGTTCGGTGGCATCTGCGCCATCGTCGATGCCCGTGCCCCGCTGGACCTGAACCCCCTGAAACCGAAAAGCGCCCGCTTCTGCTGGGAGTTCATGTTCACCCGCGCCATGTTCGCCGCCACCATGCAACGCCAGGGCGACATCCTCGACCAGCTGCGAACCCTGGTAGACAGCGGCACCATCCAGACCACCCTCAGTGAAGGCCTGGGTCCGATCAATGCCGACAACCTGAAGACCGCTCACCGCAAACTGGAGAGTGGGCAGACGATTGGCAAGTTGGTGTTGGCGGGGTGGGATTGAAAAGCAATTGATAATGGAGAATTGATAATTGATAGCTGCGCGAGAAATGCATTAGCCATATAACTGGTTGAGGCCGCGCACAAAGTGTGGACGCGGCCTTCTTACGTTTGCATTCAGAACAATGCTGATCGCGAGTTATCAATTATCCATTATCAATTCTCAACTCCCCACCACTCCCCCATCATCCCGGGTAATCACCACTGTCGCTGATCGAGGTCGGGTAACGCCGTCGCTGGCGGGGAAGCTCAGGGTCGGGTGCTGGATATTGATCCACAGGGTGGTGCCGTCCGGGGTGCCGGTGATGCCGGTGACTTCGCAGCCTTTCGGACCCACCAGGAAGCGCTTCACTTCACCGCTGTAGGGATTGGCGCAGAGTAGCTGGTTGGTGCCCATGGCGCGGTGGTCGGGGCTGTCTTCATCGTAATCGGTTTCGATCCACAAGCGGCCCTCGGGGTCGAACCAGAGGCCGTCCGGGGAAGAGAATATATCGCCCTGGATGGTGCCGATCTGGTTGGCGGGCACGTCTGCCGTCTGTGGATACCCTGCCAGCAGAAACAGTTCCCACTGGAAGGTGGTGGCGGTCGGGTCATCGCCCTGTTCCCGCCAGCGCAGAATATGGCCGTGCTGATTGTCCCAGCGCGGGTTGGCGCTGTTGATGGGCTGATCGTCGCGGCGGCCACGCTGGTCGTTGTTGGTCAGGGTAACGTAAACCTCCCGGTTATCCGGCTTCACCGCCACCCATTCAGGACGGTCCATGGTGGTGGCGCCGAGCAGGTCGGCGGCGCGGCGGGCCTCGATCAACACCTGGGCCTGGTCATTAAACCCGTTGGCTTCGGTGAGCGGCCCTTCCCCGAAAACCAGCGGCTCCCATTGCCCTTTGCCCCGGTCTCCGAACACTCCCACATAGAGGGTGCCGTCATCGAGCAGGTGACGATTGGCCTTCCGGTCATCCGGCTGATAGCGGCCGGCGGGCACAAACTTGTAGAGGTATTCACCCCGGGTGTCGTCACCGAAGTAAAATGCCATGCGCCCGTCCGGCCCCACGGAGGGGGTGGCACATTCACGGACCAACCGGCCCATAGCGGTGCGTTTTATCGGCGTGCTGTCCGGGTCGAAGGGGTCGATTTCCACCACCCAGCCGAAACGATTGGGTTCATTCACATGGCCGCCATGGGGCTGCTCCGGGTAGGGGGTGGCATCAAAACGCGGGTCCACGGATTCCCAGGCAAAGTATTTGCTGTTGTCGCCCTGGCTGAGCCGATAACGCTGGTGGGCCACCCGTTGCCGGTAGTCGTCCCGGTCCCGGTTGACGAAATAGTTGGGCCAGTTTTCCTCGCAGGTGAGGTAGGTGCCCCAGGGGGTAAAGCCCATGGCGCAGTTGGCGATGGTGCCGAGCACGGTAGTGCCTGCGGGATCGCTGACCGTCTTCAGGGCGTCGGTACCAGCGGCAGGGCCGCGCAGGGTCATGGCCGTCATGCCGGTAATACGGCGATTGTAGCGAGAGTCCATCACCCGCTGCCACTGGCCATCCTCGCCCTTGCGCACTTCGATCACGCTGACACCATGAGCGGCCTGTTCCTTTTTGACCTCTGCCTCTGGGCGCTGCCGCCGACCGTTAGCATCCCGGGTAAAGGTCGGTCCCTGCGGGTGAAGAAAAGTAAGCGCCACCTTTTCATGGTTAATCACCAGCAGGCCATGCTCATTGGGGGCATGATCAAAAGGAAAGAAATGCATGCCGTCGTGGTTGTCGCCGGCCTGCTGCAACTGGTCGCGCCAGTCGTTGGAGGCATCACTGCGCCAGGCCGGTGCCCCCGTCCGGATCGGATCACCCCAGGCAAACAATACCCGGGCGGTGTAGCCCTGCGGTACGGCGACCCGGTCAAACGTCATGTCCGTCTGCACCGGCAACGGGGTAAACCCGATGGCCGGCATGGCCGGTTTTGACGAGGACGACGACACGCCGCCATCGCAACCAGCCAGCGGCGCGGCAAGGAAACCGGTCACCGCCGCGCCCAGGCCGCCTTTCAGGATCGCACGACGAGGCAGGGACGGCCCCTGTTCCGGGCGCACCACCGGCTGGTCATCCTGTGCTTCCAGAGCATCGATGCGGTCCTGTTCACTCATGGCTATCCCCGTTCTCAGACAATTGCAGGGCGTGATCAATGACCGTCCAGGGCACCAGCTTGAAGTTCTGCGGCGCCTGGGGCAGACGGTTGCGGCCATCCTGCACCACCAGCAGACCGGCAGTGTAGGGGGCACCCAGATTCGCGGAGGTGACTTCCAGGCCATCGGTTTCCGACACGCCGTCAATGCCCTGCGCCACATTCATGCCGATACGGAAACGGCCACGCCAGCGGTAAGGCGGCTCGGCATCCACCAGCACATAGCTGTTGTTGCCCTGGCTGGAGATCACCAGGTAATGCTGATCCCCCTGGCGGTACAGGGCCAACCCTTCGATATCCGCATGCAGCCGCTCGCTGATCGCTACCACCTGCTCCGCTTGCGCCGGTTGATCCGCCGCGGCCGGGAATACCCAGACCGCGCTGTCTTCCTCGCCCACGAACAAACGGCCGCTGTTATCGTCTGCCACACAGCCCTCCGGCTGGCTGTCGACTTGCAGCTTGCGCACCAGAGCCCCCTGCAGGGCGTCGCCCTCGGCGCGCAGCAACCATTGCTCAATCGCACCGCTCTTGCCGTTGGGGAAGGCATACAGGCCCTCGTCATCCTGATACAGACAGAGGCCGTAGATTTCTTCCAGGCCGGTGGCGATCTGGCCGGCGTCTTCCAGCTCACCGGTGTCCGGGTCGATCAGAAACACATGCAGGCTGTTGTGATCCCGGTTGGTGGCCACGGCGATATCATAGCGTTGACCGGCCACTTCCTGATCGTAGCGGACGTCCACATTGTTGAGCCTGCCCACGGCCAGGAACTGGGTTTCCGTGCCATTCAAATCATAGACATGCAGGCCCGCTTTCTTGTCGGTGCCGAGAATGCGGCTGGCTGACGGGGTCTTGCGGTTGAGCCAGATCGCCGGATCGTCAGCGGCATCGCCGAACAGGGCGACGGTATCGGTCTGGGCACTGGGCTCCACCAGTGGCATCACATCCGCGATCACCTCATCCTGCGCCCAGGGCAGTGTCAGGCGGCGCACGCCATGCTCGCCATCGTCCACCACAAAGAGATTCAGGGTGGCGCCATCATGGGACGCGACAAGACGTTCCGGCTCGTCCAGATCCGGCACGCTGTAGCGGTGATGCCGGTCATCGGCAAACCGGTAGAGATGCAGATCCCCCGCCTCCTTGTCGAGCAGGGCCACACCACCGGGAATCACCGCCAGGCCGCTGGCGCTTTCCCGGATAGCTCCACGGGGTGCCAGCAGATCCAGCAGTTGCCGCTCCGGGTCCTGTTCCGGATCGGCCTGGTAGCGCCACAGACCTACGGTTTCCTCGCTGACATAGAGCGCCGCGCGGGCATCGTCCACGGTGCAGAACTCGGCATCCGGCGGCATCACCAGGTGGCGCAGCTTGCGTGGCTGGCGGGCATCATCCAGCAGCCACTGATCCGCCCCACCCCGCTCATCCAGCAGAAATACGGACAGCAAGGACTGGCTGTCGCGATACAGGCACAGCCCGTTGATCTGATAAGCCGGCGCCGGCAGGCGCTGCAGTTCGGTGAGGGCGCCATCCTGCAACGCCAACAGGACCGCTTCATTACTGCTGCGATCCACGCTAACCAGACGCACGCTGCCGTCATCCTGGCGGCGACCATCGAGCGTTTCGAAGTTGCCTTTTTGCAGTATCTGATCATTGAGCAGCAGGTCGCCGTCAAGGCTGACGGCAATGCGGTCGCCCCCCTCCACCCCATCTCCGTCTACCCACAGGGCGTGCGGTTGTGGCATGACCGGCGACTGCCAGTCGCCCGCGGACGAAGCCTGCGAAGGCGTCGTCTGCTCTGTTCCACAACCCGCCAATATCGCAGCGGTTACAACGATCAGCACAAGCCTTTTTCCCATGGTCATTCCCTTTTCTAATCTTCTTCAGACAAAAAAAGCAGCGAAGCAGGCGTCGCCGCCCACCCCGCTTGCCTGATTAACAGCCTGTTAAAAGTGTTTCAGCGCCAGACCCAGTTTGTAGGTGGGGCCGTACTCTTCGTATTGCGCGTTGAACCGTTTCTTGCCGGTGTAGGCATAGAAGGGTTCGTCGGTAATATTGATCGCCTCAAAGGTGAGCTGCAGTTCGTCGGTGAGGAAGTAATGCCCGGTGAAATCCAGCTGCACATGGTCATCGGTGTAGATGTCGTAACGCTTGTCCAGCGGATCGCTGACTTCCTGCAGGTAGTTGCCGGTGTAGTTGGCCGCAAGGCGCAGGCTCAGGGCGCGATTTTCGTAACCGAGCACCAGGTTACCGGTCACGTCGGACTGGCTGGGCAGGGCGATGTCACGGCGGCGAACCGCACCGGCATCCTCATCCCAGGATTCGATCTGCGCCTCGGAATCCACCAGCGTCACATTGGCGCCCAGCAACATGCCGTTGAATGGAGCCGGCAATTCACTCAACTGTTTCGAGTAGGCCAGTTCCAGACCGTGCAATGTAGCACCCTCGCCATTTTCCCAGGTTTCCGCTTCGGAAAATTCCGCAAATTCATTCCCCCGGTCGGTGAGGTAGGCGAAATTGTCGATGTCCTTGTAGAACAGGAAGGCGGAGACCACACCGGCCCGCCCCATGTAATGCTCGATGCCCAGATCAAAATTGCTGGATTCCAGTGACTTCAATTCCGGGTTGCCGAAATAGGCCTCATCGCCATCCACCTCGAAGGACGGCAACAGCTGCTCGAACACCGGTCGCACCACCGAGCGGGTCACGGCGGCGCGGGCGATGGTGTTATTGGCCAGTTGATAGCGCAGGTGCAGAGCCGGCAGCCAATGGTCCTCGTCATTGTCAAACCGTTCCACGGTGATTTCCTCGTCAGTGGAACCAAACCCCCGGGCCCGGAAGTCCGTTCCCTCATAGCGCAGGCCACCAAGAATACGCAGGTCACGCAGATCCACCGTGCCCATCAGGTAGGCGGCCTGCTTGTCTTCACTGATGCGATAATCCTCAATGGCGGAATCCACGACCTGGAATTCACCGTCGCCCAGCAGGCTGCTCACCGAACTATTGATCCCCGGCCCGAAGGGGCCCAGCGCATAGTCCACATTCTCGCGGTAATCGGTCAGCGAGGCATCCGGCTCATGGGTCCAGATATTCACATCCCCTTCCTTGTCCCGCTGGCTCAGCTTGGCGCCGAACTTGATGGAGGCAGGCTGATCGTTCCAGTACAACTGGCGGGTAAAATCCAGCTTCAGGTCGGTCTGGGTGTCTTCGGTATCACTGTTCGCTTCTTCGATCTCTGCCAGGCTGTAGTTGCCGGCATCAGCAAAACCGTCCGGTGCCAGCAGCAGCGGTTTGCGGGTATTGCTGAAACCGCCATTGGCCAGGTCATCATCGGTTTCGAAAGTGGCATTGATTTCCTGCGGGGTTTTCTCGCTGGCAGTGCTGTAACCGGCCTGGAAATCCATGATCCAGTCATCACCCCAGAAATGCTGCCCGCCAAATACAAAGGAGGAAATTTCCTGGGTTTCTTCCCGGTCCTTCAGCTCCTTGGCCACCGCCACGTCGCCACGCTGGCCGGCCACCATGGCCTCATCGAACTCGAAGATATTGGCCTGGCGAATTTCGTTATCGGTAAAGCGGCTGTACAGGGTACGCAGGTACAGGCTGGTATTGTCGCTGAGCAGATAATCGAAGTTCAGTGCCATCCCCAAACGCTCACGGGTAATGGCATAATCCCGCTGTTCAAACTCCTCCAGGGCATTACCGCTGTCGAAGTCCCAGGCGCCACCAGTTTCCACGTTGTCGGAACCGAAATCCCGCTTGCCCCAGCTGATGCCCCCGGCAATCCCCAGGTTCCGGTCGCCATCACCGATGGAAAACTGATTGCTGGCGGCCATGGACAACTCCGGGCTGGTCTCGTCCACGTTGTCGTTATAGCTCCCTTTGCCACTGAGCGATAAGTAATAACCATCGCGATCAAAGGCGGACAGGGTTTTCACTTCGATGGTGCCGCCCAGGGAATTGGCGTCCATGTCCGGCGTCAGGCTCTTGACCACGGTCAGGGACTCGATCAGGTCCGCGGGTACCACATCCAGTGCCACTGCGCGCTTGTCCGCTTCCGGGGCCGGTGTCTGAATGCCGTTGATGGTGGCGGCATTGAAATCCGGTGCCAGCCCGCGTACCCGCACAAAACGCCCTTCGCCCTGATCCCGCTCGATGGAAACCCCGGGCAGACGCTGCAGGGATTCGGACACATTGGCATCCGGCAGCTGGCCAATGGCATCGGCATTGACCGTGGTTTCGATATTGTCGGCGGCCTTCTGGCTGGCCAGCGCCTTGTCGATACTGGCGGCCTGGCCGATAACCCGCACCGTCTCCAGCTCATTGGCGGACGACGCATCGTCTGCCCACGCCGGTGTCAACGACAGTGCCACGGCACTGGCCAGTACGGTTCGGTAAAAACCGCCGAGTACAAGATGGTGATAGAACATGACGTCCCCCGGGCAACGCCCTTGTGAATTGGCAATGCCGGGCACGGTAGGCAGCCGCCATGTCACTTCTGTGACAGGGCGGCGAGGCAGAATAAAGAATCAATCACTTAGAGAGGCCCACCGACAAGCCGTGAGCTTTTTGCACCCCTGCCCGACAGGAATCGCCAACGGATTGGATCCCTGAAAGCGTTGTCATCAAGGTTTTTTCGTTACTGAAAGGAAAAAATCCGTTTTTCCCGTGAGCCAATTCGACCCCCACAACGTCTCAGCTTTTTTGGGGCACGTTTCATTTTCCTGACATGAAAACCACGTACCTGTGCAACAAGTCTCCCGTACAGGAATTTTTCGTGAAACAGACTCTCACCCTACACCGCTGGCCACTGGCCGCCCTCCTGCTGCTGGCCAATGGCGTTTTGCTGGCCAACCTGGTTGCCGGTGATCCGAAATCCTGGTCCGCCATTACCTGGCTGGATATTGCCGGCGAAGGCGGCGCCGCTTTTCTGTCGCTACTGTGGATCGGGCTGATCCTCAACAGCCGCCCCACCGGCCGTGTCACCCGCCTGCTGGTGGCCGGCCTGACCGCCATCTTTCTTGCCTACTGGCAGGATGTACTGGATGAAGTCATCGCCCTTCCGGTCACCGTAGCCTGGGATCACTGGCTGGAATCCGGTGCCATGCCGCTGGGCATGATCCTGCTGACACTGGGCATCTACCACTGGCACCGGGAGCAGCAGGCGATCTCCGCCCAGTTGCGCAAGCGTGAACGAATCTTTCGCGAACACCGGCGCTTCGATGCCCTGACCAGCCTCAATGGCGCCCCCTACCTACGCGAGCAACTCACCATGGAACTGCGCCACCGGGAACAGCCGGTAGCACTGATCATGCTCGACCTGCATTGCTTCGATCACAGCCGTCGACTGCTGGGCAGTGCCGACAGCGACCGGTTGTTGCAGGAACTGGCTGAATTGTTATTGCTCAACCTGCGCCATAGTGACCTGCTGTGCCGTTATGCCGGCGATCGCTTTGCGGTGGTACTGCCGCGCACCAGCCACGCTCTGGCCCGGGCACTGGCGGACGAGTTGCAAAAGGCTGCGACCAGCTTTGCCTTCAAGACCCGGCGCGGTGAAACACATTATGTGCACGTCATGCATGGCCTGGCCGTCTCTTTCGAAGACAGCGCCGACACCCTGATTGCCCGCGCCAACCGCAATCTGCTGCAAGCCCGACCGGACCAGCCCCGAGTAGCCTGATGAGCGGCTATCTGACAGATCAGGCCTTCATCCCTGCGCACCATCAGCCGGCGGTATTGATCGACCTGATCCATGATCAGGGCATCGAACTGAACCGGCTGTTGCGCCACACCGGTCTGTTTCAGGAACAGATCCTCAGCGGCGAGGCCCGGCTCAGCCCGCACGATTGGCTGCAACTGATCCACAATGCACGGCGGCTGTTTCCGGATCCGGAGCTGAGCTTTCGTTATGGCCAGCGTTTGTTCCCCGGGCATTACGGTGCCATCAGCGCCCTGCTCGGCAATGCCGGCAACCTGCACGAGGCCCTGCAGGTATTTACCGGTTTCAGCAAGCTGGTGTTTCCCTTGCTCGGCGCCCATCTAACCATCACCGACCGGCACCTGTGTCTGCAGTGGCTGGATAGTTGTGGGAACGGCAGTGAACACCGCTTTGTGATTGAGGCCGCCATGGCCGGACTGGCGTCAGTAACGCGTTGGCTCAGCGGCGAGCGACTGCCCTGGGCCTTTCAGTTCCGCCATGCCCGGCCCTCCTATCCGGAGCAGTACCAGGTACATCTGGGCGATACCCTGTATTTTGATGGTCACCTTGATGCCATGATCCTGCCGCGCCGCTACCTGGAAACTTCCTGGCCCGGTGCCTCAGCCATCGCCTGGCAGGCGGCAAAACAGCAGTGCAAGCCGTATCTGGATCCGCAGGCCGGGGGTGACAGCTTCCGGATTTATCTGTATCGCCAGTTGCAGCAGCATCTGGCCAGCCCGCCGTCCTTACGAGAAATGGCCAGCCCGTTGCAGTGCAGCCCGGCCACCCTCAAGCGACGTCTGAACAGTCAGGGTTGCCACTACCAACAACTACTGGACGACGCGCGCCTGCATCAGGCCATTCACTGGTTACAGTTCCACGGCTACAGCACTGAGCAGGTGGCCAGACAATTGAACTTCACCGACAGCACCAACTTCCGTCGCTCCTTCAAACGCTGGTCGGGGCTCACTCCGGCGGCCTGCCAGCGAGCTCTGGCAGCTACCATGCACAGCGTGTTCCCGGTCTGAATCAGCCCTGACTTGAAAGGCAGGCTCGGAGTTTTGACAATAGGACAGTTGTGCGGTCATCGACTTTTCATGACCAAGGGCCATGCTATAACTCCAATGGGCAGCCATGCAGTCGCCTGGATAGACCGGCAAACTGGCAAGGAGGACCCGATGGCTGGCGTGCAACGTCCACAATCGATCCACCAATCAGCGGCCCCCCATGTGTACCGTGGCCTGACCGGCCGGGTGCGGGATGTGCTGGAAGCCGCCGATGTGCGTATCAATGGTTCCCGCCCCTGGGACATGCAGATTCATCACCCCCGCACCCTGACCCGCATCGCCCTGCAGCGCTCGCTGGGTCTGGGAGAGTCCTACATGGATGGCTGGTGGGATTGCGATGCCCTGGATGAATTCTTCCATCGCCTGCTGACCCATGGTGCCAACAGGGTCAGTCATTCACCGTTACAGAACGGTCTGCAATGGCTGGGGCACTGGCTATTCAACCGGCAAAACCTGCATCGTTCCACCAAAGTGGCCCGCCAGCATTACGATCTGGGCAACGACCTGTTCGAGGCCATGCTCGATCCCTCCATGAGTTACAGCTGTGGTTACTGGCGCGACGCCGAGACCCTGGCACAGGCCCAGGAAGCCAAGCTGGAGCTGATCTGCCGCAAACTCAACCTGAAACCGGGCATGACCTTGTTGGATATCGGCTGCGGCTGGGGCGGGCTGCTGGAGTATGCCTGCCGGCACTATAAGATCTCCGGCGTCGGTGCGACCCTGTCACAGGAGCAGGCCAGTCTGGCCCGGGAACGCTGCGCGTCCCTGCCCGTGGATATCCGTCTGGAGGATTACCGTCAGCTGGAAGGTCGCTTCGACCGGGTGGTGTCCGTGGGGATGTTCGAGCATGTGGGTCGCCGCAATTACGCCACCTTCATGGAAACCTGCGCCGGCCTGCTGCATCGCAGGGGGCTAATGCTGCTGCACACCATCGGCACCAATACCAGCAC